>Ga0209212_1000061_pt1 | contig 213850 bp, 250 predicted proteins | sample RifGroC2_FD_183996 | JGI IMG/M metagenome (GOLD analysis project Ga0209212, IMG submission 183996) | Groundwater microbial communities from Rifle, Colorado, USA - Groundwater C2 (SPAdes) (version 2) | ecosystem: Environmental > Aquatic > Deep subsurface > Groundwater | place: Rifle, Colorado...
CCCGTATTTATCACAAAATAAACACTTTCTACCCAACAAATACATGTCTGACAAGCTCTTTTTCATTGCTATCGTCGTAGTTTAGCTTATTTTTAAGCTTTTTTGGTCCGGATTCTGGTCAATCACCTAATATAAAATGGTTAATAAAAATATTTTTTTGAAAGAAAAGATAAAAATTCTTAAAGATGAAAAGGATATAAAGGAAAAAAAGATTTTATTAAATCTGAAACTTAAAAAAAGAAATTTAAAAAAATCTGAGTCTGCATTAAATAAACTTTATCATTTTGGAGATAATTTAATTCAAAAGTTTGATTTGTTGGAAAAAAATATTCTTTCTACTCAAAATATTTTAAATAAATTAAAAGAAGATAAAATTAAACTTAAAACTCAAAAAATATTTTTAAAAAAGTCTATTCTTAAATTTGAAAAGTTAATGTCAAGAGATGAAAAAATGATAAAGCTTCTTGAAGAAAAATTAAGGATTGCAAGATAATTCTAAAAAAAAACTAATATATTCGTATTAAGTTATATATTTTCTTTTTTGTATTTTATATTAGCATTCAATGTTGTTATTCAATGTTGAATTCTAAAGATGAACAAATGGAGAATGGTAACAGAATTAATAATCTGTTAATTGAAAATCCGCAAGGATTAACAATTACTGATTTAGTGAAGCTTTCGAAATTATCTCGTTCTACTGTTAGAAATGTTTTATCTAATTTTGAAGGTGCAAAAATTGTTTTAATTAAAAAAATAGGTATGGCGAAGATTTATACCTTAAAGAGTCACCATGGGAAAATCTGAAACAATTTTAATTGATGATGATTGGGATGATGTTTTTGATAAAGTTAAATCTGATTTTCATAAAAATATGTCTATCTTAGGAGATGATGATTATGAATAAAAATTTATTAATTTTTTTTATTTTTGTAATTCCTTTAATGAATTTTATTTTTGCAACGCCGGTTTTATTGAGTGATCAAGGAACAGATTTAAAATTAGTTTCAACAGGGGAATTATTATCTACCGGTAATATAACTATTTATATTTATGATTCTGTTACTGGCGGAAGTCTAATTTATAGTAATCTTTTTATTAATAATATTACAAACGGTTCTTGGAATGTTGTTATTAACCCTAACTTAGAATATGGAAAAAATTATTGGAAGGATTATAGTGTTAATGGAGACAATTTAAATTTTAGCGGAAATGACAGAATTCAATTTCAATCTCCTCTTGGTTTAATAAATAATGCCAGTTTGTTTAATTTTTCTTTAATTAATAGTTGTGCTGTTGGCAGTTCAATTAGGCAGGTTTCTGAAAATGGCTCAGTTCTCTGTGAAACCGACGACACAGGAAGTGGTGGAAATAGTTCATGGAATGAAAGTTATGCTAATACGAGGTATTTATTACAAAGTGAAGAAGGTAATTTAGATGTTAATTCAAGTGTATATTCAAATTCTAGTACTTGGTGGTCAGGCCTTTCTTCTTGGTTAAGTGGCTGGTTTATTAACAATGCCGGGGTATTAGAATTTAACGAGACAAAGTTGAACAATACAATTGATTCCAGGGCTAGCGGATTAGGTGACAATAGTTCCTGGAATCAATCTCTCGCAAATAGTTTATATATTCTTCAAAGTACAGAAGGAAATCTTGATGTTAATTCAAGTGTATATTCAAATTCTAGTACTTGGTGGAGTGGTTTAACAAGTTGGCTTAGTGGTTGGTTTGTAAATAACGCGGGGATATTAGAATTTAATGAGACAAAGTTGAATAATACAATTGATCTACGTGCGGGCGGAGATAATAGTTCATGGAATGAAAGTTATGCAAATACTCAATATGCTGATATTTCTGTTGTTGATACTCAGAAAAATGCTAGTGGTAATTATGTATATAATGATTCAACAACAATTTATTTTAATGAGACAAAATTGAATAATACAATTGATTTACGAGCTGGTGGAGATAATAGTTCATGGAATGAAAGTTATGCAAATACTCAATATGCTGATATTTCTGTTGTTGATACTCAGAAAAATGCCAGTGGTAATTATGTATATAATGATTCAACAACAATTTATTTTAATGAAACAAAGTTAAATTATACAATCGATTTACGTGCGGGCGGAGATAATAGTTCATGGAATGAAAGTTATGCAAATACACAATATGCTGATATTTCTGTTGTTGATACTCAGAAAAATGCCAGTGGTAATTATGTATATAATGATTCAACAACAATTTATTTTAACGAGACAAAGTTGAATAATACAATCGATTTACGGGCTGGTGGAGATAACAGTTCATGGAATGAAAGTTATGCAGATACTCAATATTCTTCAATAAGTGAACCCTTATGGAGTGCGAATTTCACTGCATATAATAGTAGTTGGAGTTCAACATTTAATTCAACTTATGATGGATATAATTTTACTGGTCTAATTAAGGATTGGAATTCAACCAGTTACATTAAGAATTGGAATTCTACGGGCTTAATAATTAATTGGTCAACTTCTTTAACTAACGATAATACTTCATGGAATGAGAGTTATGCTAATACAAGGTATTTATTGCAAAGTGAAGAAGGTAATTTAGATGTTAATTCAAGTGTATATTCAAATTCTAGTACTTGGTGGAGTGGTTTATATTCTTATTTGAGTGGTTGGTTTGTAAATAATGCGGGGGTATTAGAGTTTAACGAGACAAAATTAAATAATACAATTGATTTACGAGCTGGTGGAGATAACAGTTCATGGAATGAAAGTTATGCAGATACTCAATATTCTTCAATAAGTGAACCATTATGGAGTGCTAATTTCACTGCATATAATAGCAGTTGGAGTTCAACGTTTAATTCTACTTATGATGGATATAATTCCACTGGTCTAATTAAGGATTGGAATTCAACTGGTTACATTAAGGATTGGAATAATACAGGCTTAATAATTAATTGGTCATCATATTTAATTAGTGATAATAGTTCATGGAATGAGAGTTATGCTAATACAAGGTATTTATTGCAAAGTGAAGAAGGAAATCTGGATGTTAATTCAAGTGTTTATTCAAATTCTAGTACTTGGTGGAGTGGTTTATATTCTTATTTGAGTGGCTGGTTTGTAAATAATGCTGGTGTATTAGAGTTTAACGAGACAAAGTTGAATAATACAATTGATTTACGGGCTGGTGGAGATAATAGTTCATGGAATGAGAGTTATGCTAATACAAAATATCTTCAAAATGGTACAAGTGTTAGATTTAGTGAGGTTAATGTTACTGGAAATATAACTACTGAAGAAATTCATTTTGAAAATGATATTGTCAATCATAGAATTTATGATAACTCTACATGCGTGATTATAAATGGAGATACATCAACAATGTATATTTGTTAATGAAAAAAAAATATTTTTTTTTTGGGATTTTTGGACTTTTTATTTTATTAGTTATATTTAATTTTGTTTATGGTGCTAATTCATTATCCTCTTTTGATGGAATTTTTACAGAAGGTTTTGAATCTAATAACTTTTCTATAAACAATTGGACATTATCTGCTACGACATTCAATTGGACTATTTCTACGACAAATCCTTATTCAGGGAATTATTATGCTTTAGTAGAGCCAAAGGACGGGTCAGGTAGTGTTTTACAGACAGATTTGGATACAAGTAATTATATGAATATTAACATTTCTTTTTATGCTTATACTTCTGGTTTGGATACTAATGAATATATTGCGGCAGATTGGTATAATGGAACATCATGGATAAATTTAATGCAAGTAGAAGATATTGCAAGTTATACTTTTTATAATTATTCTCTGCCAGCTTCTGCGAATAATAATTCTAATTTTAAGATAAGATTTAGATGTTTTGCAGGTAGTCCCAATGAAATTTGTGCTTTGGATAATATTCAGGTTCTTGGGAATAAAATGTATTCTTCATTTTCTAATTGGAATAAAACCCCCTCTGATTTAAATACTAGTGTTTCAGGAAATATTTTAGTTAATGTAAGTATTAATGACTCAAATGGTGTTTCTAATTCAAGACTTTATTATAACAATAGTGGTGATTTAATTTCTGCAGGAATTTCTTCTCAAGATCTTGGTTATGTTAATATGACTTTGATTAGCGGAACAAATTTTAGCGGAGTATGGCAAGGAAATCTTTCTCATTGGTTTTACAGACCTGCAAAATATAATCTATTTATTAAGGATATAGAAGATGTTAATGTCAGTTATCAAAATATTTATAATGGAATTTTAATGAAAGTTAATTTTACGGGAATTCCGGTTAATTCTAATCTGTCTTATAGGATTGATTTTTATATTCTGAATGAATCTTCTTTGAGTGATGATTGTTCTGTTTATTATTGTAACTCCAGTTATAATTCCGGTGATCCTATAAATAATAATTGCAGTTATATCGGGGGTCTTGAGATTTTATCTCCGACTTTGGTCTATGGAAGAAAAGCTTTAAGTTTTAGTCTTGATAATAATTCACAAACTAATTCAGTAATAGCAACTTCAAATATCTCAATTATTTTTGAAGCTAATCATATTAATAATACAAATGATTCATGGAAAATTCGGGAACAAAATATTACTTCAGGGGGTCATACTTATGTTTCTACAAATAATGGAACGAGTTGGGATTTGAAAAATGATTGGGAATCTGATGTGCATATTCATTGGTATGATTTTGCAAATAATCAGCAATTTCAATATTGGGCATGGGCAAATAATAGTTTGAATAATTCTATTAATTCAACATTGCAATATGATGTTTGGGAAATGGGTAGTGATCCTCCTTCAAAGCCTTCAATCACAATTCCTGAAGGATATAATCATTATAAAGGGATTTTAAATATTACCTGGTTATCTTCAAATGATCCAAATGGTGATGCTTTCACATATAATATTAGTTTATTGAATGAAGATGGAACTTTTAATAAAACGATTAACGGTTCTGTGAATCAAAATTTGAATTCCCATATTTATAATACTTCTTTATCTTTAGATGGAAGATATAAAATAAAAATTGAAGCATGTGATATTAATAATAATTGTAATTTTGATACGATGATATATTATTTTACTATTGATAATACTCTTCCTCAAATTCAATTTATTGATTCAACAATTTCAACAGGAAATTATTCTTTTAATTATATTTTTGCAAATGTTAGTGCTTATGATGCTAATTTTGATAATATTACTATTTATTTATATAATTCTACAGGTCTTGTGTTTTCTAATTCAAGTAATTTAAATTTTTCTGTAAATTATACAGATCTTTCTAATGGTATTTATTCTTTGAATGCTACTATTTTTGATCTTGCTGGAAATGTTAATCAAACTGAAACAAGAACAATTATTTTAGATAATATTCTTCCAGTGATAAATTCTATTAATGCAACCCCAAATCCCGTTAAATCGGGTCAAAATATTATTATTACTGCAAATGTAACTGATAGTATTTATGTTGATTCTGTCTTATTTAATTTAAATGGTGTGAATTATACAATGATCAGATTTGGTGAGATTTGGAATTATTCTTATAATACTACTGGTTTAGAAGTTTTGATTTATAATTATACTATTTATGCTAATGATAGTTCAAATAATTTAATTTCCAGTATTGGGAATTTTTCTGTTGAGGGTTATTTTGTTAATATTAGCATACAAAATTCTTCAAATGCTTTGTTTAATTTTACATGTCTTATTATTAACTCTACCGGAGAAATTATTCATAATGATACGGGAATGTCTCATACAATAAATCTTACTAAAGGATTTTATGAATTTAGATTGATTCCTATTAATTATTCTTTTAAGGAAATTAAATTTCAGGAAATAAATGTTTCAAAAAGTTTAAGTCAAATTATAGATATTGAAAATTCTGTAGATAATTTTGGTTATAATAAATTGTATTCTTTTAATCCTCTTCTTGATAATTTGACTTTTATAGAGAATCAAAGTAATTTAACAATTACTTTTACTGCTTCAAATATTACTAATAATAAAATATTGTATAAATGCGGTGATTGGAATTGGACAAATCAAAATTGTTCCGGGACTTGGGTTCCTATTCAAGGAATTTTCCCCGGAGAAGATTATACTTTTGTTATGGATAATTTATCTGATCCGGGTTTAGCTGAGGGTAATGGAACTTTTTTTGAGGGGTTTGAGGGTACTCAGGCAGATAATCAGTCAACTGTTGGTTATGATAATGCCGGGTGGACAATTATAGACGGCGGTATTTGGAATCCAAATGATAATGATCAATTTGCAGGTGTTCAGTCTCTTTCTGCAAAAAATACCGGGGGTATTTTTGCATGGAATGAAATAAATGTGAGTACACAAAATTATTCTAATGTTAGTTTGAGTATTTACTACAAGGATTCTAATAATTTTGAAGTTGGAGAATTTTTGTCTGTTGATTGGTATAATGGTACAACCTGGATTAATGAAGTTAATGTTTCAAATGTTGCAACTTATACTTTATTTAATCAAACATTATCTACTAATGCTGCGAATAATTCAAATTTTAAGATTCGATTGGGTTGTAAAAATAATGCGGCGAATGAATTTTGCTACTGGGATAATGTTCAAATTACCGGGCAAACTAGCACTTGCACTTATTCTGGTTCCGGAAATTGGTTAGTTAGTTGTTCAGATAACTGTTTAATTACTTCTAATGTTAATCTTTTGGGCAATAATATTTCTATTACCGGTACTGGTACATTTTCTACAACTGCGAATATTACTAATTTTAAACAATTATTTATTGCCGGGACTAGTTCAACCAATCGTTGTCAAGTTTATTGTTCAGGTGGAGGTTGTTTTAAATGATTAAACAATTAATTTTTGTTTTTTTTATTTTATTTTTTGTGCCTTTAACTTTTGCTGAGGTGAATCAATCAGAAATAAATATTTTTGCACAGGGTGTTAATTATGTTGTTAATATGTTTACTTTTGGTTCGCAAGGTTCTTTAACTGAAGGGGTTTATGAATCAAGATTTATTACTACCGGTATAGAAACCGGAAGTTCTCATGCTCAGGGTGAATTATATTTAGCGAATGTTGGTTTTTTAGGCAATTCTTCTAGTTTAGAAGTTACCCCTGCTCCTACTCCGACTCCTGTTACAACTCCTACAACTGCCGTGGGAGGAGGGGGTGGTGCGGTTATTGTTCCTGAATGTCTTGATGATTCTAATTGTGATTTAGGAGAATTTTGTTTTGAAAATAAATGTTATGTTTATGAATGTGAAACTGACGCTGATTGCAATGATACAAAAACCTGCTGGATGAATCGTTGTGTAAAACTCTTTGATATGAAAATAGTTGATCTTGCTTCTCCGATTTATCCTGGTGAATTTTTTAATTTTACATATTATCTTAAAGGTGTTGCACAAATTCATGGTGATGTTAAGGTTAATTTTTGGCTAGAAAAAGATGGAATAAAAGTTACAGATGGATATGATACTATTTATATGGGGGATTTTGAAGAAAAATTGGAATCTTCTAAATTATTTTTGCCTATTAGTATTTTAGATGGAGTGTATAATTTTTATGCAGAAGTAAATTATGATTCTTATTATGCCCGAGCTTCGAGGGCTGTTGAAGTCTCTAAGGAATTTAGACGGCTTGGAGATTATGAATTGTTGGATATATTATTTCGTTTAGAAACTCGAGAGATTTCTAAACCTGAAGATCTTGTTGCTTTAATTGATTTTGAAAGTTTTGGAACAATTCCTGCAAAGATTAATTATAATTTGATTATCTCTCAAAAGAATAAAGAAGTTTATTCTGAAGATGGAAAATTAACTGTTGAAACTTCAGAGACATTAAGAAAAACTTTTGATAATTTAATCCTAAAAAAAGGATTTTATAATATGCAATTTAATGTTGTTTATGGCGAGGGTGTTTCTGAAGATTTTAATACTGATTTTGAAGTAATTAAGAGCTTTAGTTTTGTAGATAGAGTTAAGGATTTTATTATTAAATATTTGACTTGGCCAATTATATTCCTGTTGATATTATTTATTTTTGTAAAATTAAGAAGAAGATTTAAGAAAAAGCAAATTGATAACTTTTCGAAAGAAACTTATCAATTTTTTGAAGTTTCTTTCTTTAAACGTTTTTTTATAAATTTAAAAAACATTTTTATCCCAAAAGAAAAAATAAGAAAGATACAGAAGAAAAAAGTTATTTTAAAAAAGGAAAAATCTTTTTTTTCATCTATTCTTGAAAAAATAAAGTACAGAAGCCTAGAAAAGAAACGGGAACAAAAAGAAAGGGAATTAGAACATCATAAGATTGAAGTTTTGGAACAAAAGAAAGAATTATTAGCTGTTAAAGAGAGCGAAAAAATAAAAGAGAAAGAAAGGTTATTCCGACAAAAAAGATTTGATAAACTCAAAAAATATTTCGGTAATTTTTATTTTAATATCCAGAAAAAGATTAATTCTAAGCGTTTAGAATGGGAGCAAAAACAAAAAGGAGATGAATTAATCAAGAGAAAATGGGATGAGATAAGAGAATTACAAAAAATTCAAGAGGGAAGATTTAAAGAAATAGAATCAAAGAGAGAAGAAAAATTAAAAGAAGAAGAAAGATTATCTCGACAAAAAAGATTTAATGAATTTAAAAAATATTTTAGTAATTTTTATTCTAATGTTAAGAAAAAGATTAAGTCTAAGCGTTTAGAATGGAAGCAAAAGCAAAAAGAGAATGAATTTATTAGAGAACAAGAAGAAGAAAAAAAAAGATTGCAAAAGGTTAGAGAAGACAGATTTAAAGAAATAGAATCAAAGAGAGAAGAAAAAATAAAAGAGGAAGAAAGATTATCCCGACAAAAGAGATTTAATGAATTTAAAAAATCTTTTAGTAATTTTTATTCTAATCTCAAGAAAAAAATTAGGTCTAAGCGTTTAGAATGGAAGCAGGAACAAAAAGAGAAAGAATTAATCAAGAAACAAGAAGAGGAGAGAAAAAGCTTGCAAAAGATTAAAGAAGACAGACTTAAAGAAATAGAATCAAAGAAAGAAGAAAAAATAAAAGAGGAAGAAAGATTATCTAGGCAAAAAAGATTTAATGAATTGAAAAAATCTTTTAGTGATTTTTATAATGCTCTTAAGAAAAAAATTAATTCTAAGCGTTTAGAGTGGAAGCAGAAACAAAAGCAAAAGGAATTAATAAGAAAGCATGAAGAAAAAATAAGAATTGAGGAAAAAAGAATAAAAGATAAATTATTAAGGGAAAAAATAATTGAAGAAAAAAAGTATAAAGAAAAAATATCCGAGATTAAAAGAATTCAGGATAAAAAAATTAAAAAAAGTTTATCTAATTTAAAAGATGTTGAGAAAGATATTGATAAAATTAAAGGCTTTGATAAAATTAAAGAACCGATATATAACTTTTTTAAAAAGATTAAACAGGTAAATCTTAAACCTAAACCTTCTCAAAAGAAAATTGTTATTGAAAAAGAATTAATTTTAGATGTTAATAAACCTTTAAATTATTTTAGAAATTTTTTCAAAAAAAAGCCTTCATTTAAACCAATTGATGAATCTAATCAAAAATCTAAATTATTTTTAGATGAAAATCTTGATAAAATCCCTTCCGAATCCTCAATAAAAAATGAAGTTTCTCCAAAAAATTCTAAATCTTTTTTAGATTTTATAAAAGAACTTGGAAACAGAAATAAAATCTCTTTTCCAAAAAAAGAAAATGATTCTGAAGAAATTTTAAATTCTTTTATGAATCAAAAATTTAATCCTAAACCTAAACGATCTTTTTTAAGTCTTTTTTATGAAAAAAAGGATATTTCAAAAAAAGGAGAAGATTATGAAAAATAAAATTTTCTTGGTTCTTTTTTTATTTCTTATTTTTTTTAATTATTTGATTTATACAAATGAAATTAATAATCCTGATGAAGATTTTGAACTTTTAGATATTGTTTTAAGATTGGAATCCCGAGAAATAACTAACCCTCAGGATTTAGTTGCTTTAATTGATTTTGAAAGTTTTGGGACTATACCTACTAATGTTAGTTACAAAATTATTATCTCAGATAAAGATTCTGAACTTTATTTTGAGGAGGGAAATATTTTGGTTGAAACGCGAAATGTTTTGAGAAAAACTTTTGATGATTTAATTCTTGAAAAAGGGGATTATAATTTTCAATTGCGAGTAAGTTATGGTGATAATTTATCTGAAGAGTTTAATACTTCTTTTGAAGTTATGAAAAGTTTTGAACCTTTTTCTAAAAGATTTAAAGATTTTATTTTTAATAAATCTTTTATCATAATCTTTTCTTTATTAATTATTTTTCTTTTAATTTTTTATATTTTAAGAAAACTAATGAGGGATAGAAAATGAAAAGTAAAAATAATATGGAAAAAGTTGAAAATTTGCTTAAATGTAATGATAAATTAATAGAAATAAATGATTTATTTAAAAAAAATAAAGAAAAATTGAATTATTACAAAAAAGTTGTAAAGGATTCTAATGATGCAATTGTTATTCAGAATTTTAATGGAATAGTAAAATCTTGGAATAAAGGGGCAGAGCGAATTTACGGATTTAAGGCTCAGGAAATGATTGGTAAGAATATACTTAAAATTATTGATAAGAAGCATCGGAAAAGTGCTTTGAAGAATATTCAGGATATTAAGAGTGGTAAACCTACGTTTAGAGTTAGTCAGATTAGGAGGACTAAAGACAAAAAGGAAGTTTCTGTTTGGATTATTTATTCTCCTATTTATGAGGATGAGGAGATTATTGAGATTGGTACTACTGAGCAGGATGTTACTAAAAATTTGAAGTCAATAGTTGATTTGAGAAAGAGTGAATATATTTTAAAAGTTGTTACAGAGGCAATTCCAGAGGGTATGAATATTGTTGATGAGAAATGTAATATTCTTTGGATGAATGATAATTTTTTGAAGATTTATGGGAAAAGTGCAATAGGAAAAAAATGTTATGAGGTGTATAAAAGCTATAGGAAGCAATGCAAATGGTGTCCGTGGAAAAAATCATTTAAAGTTGGGAAAATTAAATCATTGATTGTCGAAAGGTTTTCTGGGGATAAAGTATTTGAGTTAGAGCAGATAGGTATTATGTTTAAAGGGAAAAAAGCTATTTTGGAAATTTTTAGAGATATTACAGAAAAAGAAAAAATGAAGAAAAAAATAATTGAAGAAAAAGATTTAGCTCAAAGATTTTTTCATCTTGCTGGTACAGTGATTCTTGGGCTTGATATTAATGGGAGAATCAATTTAATTAATAAAAAAGGAGAAGAAGTTTTGGAGGCTAATGAAAAAGAAATTCTTGGAAAAAATTGGTTTAATAATTTTATTAAAGAAGGTCAAAGGGAGGAAATAAGAGGGGTTTTTAATAAGTTAATGAAAAGAGAAAATTCTCTTGTTGTTGATTATGAAAATCCAATAATTACCGCAAAAAATAAAGAAAAATTGATTTTATGGCATAATACTCTCTTGAAAGATTATAATGGTAAGATTATCGGTATTCTTAGTTCAGGGGAGGATGTTACTAAAAAAAGGAAGATTGAGATGGAATTGAAAAAATCAAAAGAGGAATTGGAGAAAAAAGTTGTAGAGAGGACTGCTGATTTGCAAAAAGCATATGAGGATCTTAAGGAACTTGAAGTTGTTAAGAGTGATTTTTTGAATATGATTTCTCATGAGTTGAAGACGCCTTTGACTGCGATGTCTGCACATTTGGAGATTTTGCGTGATAAGAGTTTTGTTGATATTAATAAGGATAAAGCGTTGTATAATCTGAGTTTGGAGGCAATTAAGAGGAATAATGATCAGTTGAAAATTTTGATTGGTAATTTGCTTGAAATTTCCAGAATTCAGTCTGGAAAGTTTTTTTTGAATATCAGTAAGGTCGACGCTGTTGAAGTGGTTTCTGGTGTTATTGAGAATCTTGATATTTTGGCGAAGTTGAAAGGGATAAAGATTGTTAAGGATTTTAGGAAGCTTCCGATGATTAATACTGATAAAGAGAGGTTAGTTGAGATATTTAATAATTTGATTGGCAATGCTATTAAGTTTACTGAAAATGGTCATGTTAAAGTGAAATGCCAGAGAGAGGGTGAGTTTGTTGTCTTTGAGATTATTGATACCGGGATTGGAATTAAAGAAGAACATCTCTCTCATTTGTTTGAAAAGTTTTATCAGGCTGGAATGGGATATTCTCGTAAACATGAAGGTGTTGGGCTTGGACTTTCGATTACAAAGCAGTTGCTGGATTTGCAAGGTGGAATGATAAGTGTGAAAAGTGTTTATGGTAAGGGTTCAAATTTTACGATAAAAATTCCGATTAGATATAAAAAATCTAAGGAATATATTGCACTTGGGAAAAAAGAGGATGGTGTAAAAAAGTTTGTTGAGAAGAAAGAAAATGAGCATTTGAATCCTTTGGAAAAAGAGGATATGGCTATCAAAAATTTATTTGATAATATTAATGAGAAGAATGTTTTTAAAAAGTTAAAAGGGGGTGCTAAAAATGTCAAAAAAAAATATACTTTACATAGAGGATAATCGAGATACTGCAAGTGCTGTGAAAATTATTCTTGAAGGTGCTGGTTGTAATGTTGAACTAGCTTATACTGGGAAGACCGGATTGAAGATTGCAAAGAATGGTTTTGATTTGTTTTTATTAGATATTATGCTTCCGGATATGTCTGGATGGGATATCTTTGAAAAACTCAAAAATACCAAAAGTAAATTTGTTTTTTTGAGTGTTATTCCAGTATCTAAAGAAAGGATACGGGAATTAAAAAAAGTAGGAATTTCAGATTATATAACTAAGCCATTTGTAAAGGAAGATTTAATTAAACGAGTTCAAAAGATTTTGAAGTCTTAAGGGATATGAAATCTAAATTAGTTATTGTTTCTGTAGATAAATTGCAATCTAAAATAGTAAGCACTTTGCGTTCACTTAAAGGAATTGGAATTTATGTTTCTTTGAATAAGAATAAAAAAAGTATTGAAAATATTTTGAAGAAAAATGGGGTTAATGTGGAGAAATTGTTTTTTATTGATTGTGTTAGTTCTAGTGGTGCTGAAGATGATGTTGTGCAGATTTCTCCTACTCGGTTGAGCGATATTAAGTGTGCTGTTGAGGCTTTTGTTAATGAAATTAAGGGAAAGAAATTTTTGGTTATTGATGCGTTGTCTGTTTTGTTAATATATAACAATGAAAATCAGGTTGCTTCTTTTGTTCGAAATATTACCCGAGATGCTTCTGATAAAGATGTTGAATTTATTGCTTTTAGTCCCAAGACTAAAGGTGAAGAATTGTTAAATAAAATTTTTAATTTTTTTGATGAGGTTAAAGGGGTTAAAGGTAAATGAAAATCTTTGAAAAAAATATCTTTTTATTTTTGTTATTAATTTGTTTTATTAATTTTGTTTCATCTTTAAGTCTTGATTTAAGCATCCCTAAAGAATATTCTGAAGTTGTTTCCGGGGAAAGTGTTTATTTTCAAATTAATGTTAAGTATCCTGAAAATACTTTGAGGCAAGATTTGGTTTTAGAATATAAAATTTTGGATGAAAACGGAAAGGTGCTTGCAAGACTAGAAACTTTAAAAGCAATTGAGACTCAATTTTCTTTATTTGAATCAATTGTTGTTCCTAAAGATTTAGTTCCTGGAATGTATGTTTTGAATGTTCAGGTTAGTTCAGGGGGTATTTTAATGAATGAAATTAATACTAGTTTTAATGTCGTGGATGAAAAAGAGAGTTTATTAGTTATTTTTTTGATTATTTTTCTAGGTGCAGTTATTTTTGGAATAATAATTTATTTAATATCTTTTTTGAAAATTCTTTGGAATAAGTTTATGATAAAAATTAAAGTTCGAAGAATTGTTAAAAAAAGGTTTCAAGAAGTTAATTGATGGGCTTTAACGAATATATTCGCAGTATTCTTTTTATCTAATTTTTCCATATTATAAATAATATCACCTAAATAAAATGCTCTCATTTATCTCTTTTAATTTTCAATTTGTTAAGAATAATTTTTTTATTTCAAGACTTTCATGGAGGAATAAAAATGAAGTCTGAATTTTTTATTCTTTTTGTGATTGTAATAATTATTTTTCTTAGGATAATTTCATTAGGATTATTTGGTAAACTAAATTATTTTTGGAGTAAATAATGAGAGTTTTCAGTTTTTTTATGAAGGGAGGAATTGCACTTATTTTAGCAACTATGCTTATTTTAGGTTCTTATAATGTTTTTACTAAGAATGATTTACTTAAAGGACAAGCTTTTTTGCAATTGACCAGTGTTGCTGAATCTAAGGCTGATCGAGTTGAAAAGTTTTTAGAAGAGAGGAAAGCAGATGCTGTTTTTTTGTCTGAGAGTGAAGATGTAAGGGATATTTTTGATAAAAAGTTGATTAAAGATATTGACTTAATGACTGCAAAGATTCAGAATGTTGCAGAAAAAACATCTTCTGAGATGAAAGAGTATATCGATAAACATCCGGATATGACTGTTGAAGATTTGCAGAATAGTGATGAATTTCAATCTATCGCAGTTCAGAAAGTAGGAAATACCGGATATACTGTTATATTTGATTCAAAATCCGGTTTTGTTAGATTTCATTATCAAAAGGATTGGATTGGTAAGTCAATAGAATCAATTAGAGAATCTCTTCCCAATTTATTTAAAATCCTGGACGAATCCATTGGACCAACATGTATAGAAACACATGGTTTTTATCTATGGAAAGATCCTGATGGAAAAACAAATGAAAAGTTTTTACATCAAAGTTGTGTGGATGCAAGAACAGCTGATAATGTAACTTTTGTTGTTTCTGCAACAACATATGTTAGTGAGTATGGCGGGTCTATAAAGTTGGCTAGTGATTTGGATTTTGATATGAGGTCATTTGCAAACGGGAAAGGTTATACAGATTTAATTTTTATTAATTCTGATGGAGATGTTATTTGGACTGCTGAAGAGCATAATGAACTTGGAACTAATCTTTTGACAGGGGTTTATAATAATAGTTTATTAGCCAGAATGTTTAGTGAGGCTAAGAAAAATTTGGGTGTTGGAATTAGTGATTCTGAAATTTATGGGGCCAGAGGGAAACTGAATATTTTTATTACTGCTCCTGTGATAGATGTTGATAATGTAACAGGGAAAAAGAATTTAGTTGGAGTTATTGCATTAAGATTGGATAATGATAAGATTGCTGATTTACTTGTTAGTGATGTCGGTTTAGGAGATGAAGGAGAAGTTTATATTGTGAACAGAGAAGGAAGATCTATTAGTCCACTTAAATTTGAGCATAAACCGGATGAAAAAATTGAAACTAATCGTGTTAAAAATTGTTTTAGAGATTATGATAATTATTATTCTTCTTTGAGAGGGGAAGAGATTAATGAAGTTGAGAATGCAGGTGCGGGAATTAATTATGCAGGGGAGAAAGTTTTTGGTGCACATGATTATATTTTGAAATCAAACTGGTGTGTTATTGCAGAGATGGATTTAAAGGATTTTCCTGATAGTGCTATTTATCTTAATAAAATTTTAGGAATTGTTATTTTGATTCTTTTTGTTTTTGGATTTTTTGTTTCTCTTGCTTTAGATAGTTTATATAAAATAAAAAAGGGGAATGCGAAATGAAACTGAGATTTGTTTTTTGGATAGGATTACTTTGCTTTTTGTTATTAGGGATAATTTTGTTTACGACTATTGGATTAGATTTTAAAAAAAAGAATTTTAATGTGCAAATCGAAAATTATCTTGTAAGCAGTGTTTCTGCAAAGGAAGAGAGGCTGATTGATTATTTCTATGAACTTGAAAGTGATACAATGTTTTTATCTAACTCAGAAAAATCCAGAGCTGTTTTTAAAGAAGGTGTTGAGATTAGTAAAGATGCTGCTGTATTTGATGTTTCTGAAGAATTTTTAGTTATTGCAAAAGAGATTGAGAATTATTTAAGGACACATCCTGATATGAGTTTAAAGGATTTGTTAGAGAATGAAGAGTTTAAATCTATTGCTCTTCAAAAAGTGGGAACAAAGGAGTATTCAACTTTAATTGGTTTAGAAAATAAGGAAATTTATTTTCATATTGATCCTCTTTTGGTTGGAGCTAATCTAGACGAAGTAGTGCTTAATTTTCCTCGGTTGGCGGAGATATTTAATAAACTTGGCAATGTAGGGGAGGCTAGTGGATTTTATTCTTGGAAGGATGAAGAGGGGATTATTCGTGAAAAATATGGAGAATTCCGAAAGATCGATGGTGAAACCTCTGATGGAAAAAAATTTTTATTTGGATTTACTGCTTATGTTGAGGATTATAAAACTGCAAATGTCTCTGATTCATTGAGGAAATATCTTAATAATTTTAATGATGTTGGAATGTATCATAATATTTTATTTGTTTCTCCTGATGGTAGGATTATTTATATGACTCTTTGGGAAGAGGGAATTGGTGTGAATATTGAAGATATTGGTGGTGATTTATTTGATTCTTATAAATCCAGTTTGAATTTGAAAAAAGGAGAGATTGGGTTTTATGGACCCTTTTTTGGATATCTTGGAGATACTGAGTTGCATTTAGCTTCGATTTCTAATGTTTTTGACAAAGGTATTTTTTTGGGCACAGTTATAATTACGGATGATATGGAAGATATAAATGTTATTTTAGGTGGGGAGATAAAGGGAATTAGAGAAGAAGAGATTTATTTGGTTAATGATAAGTCGCTTTTGCTTACTAAGATGAGGTTTAGGGATGTTGATGTTATGGTTCAGGAAATTAAGACTGATAGTGTTGAAATCTGTTTTAGGGATTTTGAGGAGGCTAAGAAAAAAAATATTTCAGTTAAAGAGTATGAATTAAGTGAAGGTTTTATGATCCCTTCTTTTTTAGATTTTAAAGGGGATGAAGTTTTTGGTTTGCATTTTCCTATAGGTATTGTGGGTTGGTGTTTATTATCAGAAGTAAATGTTGATGAAGTTTTAAATATCCCTTTAAAAGAAGATCTTAAACAAACTTTATTAGCTGAACAATGGTTATGGTGGATTCTTATTTTTGGAGTTATTGGTGCAGGTTTTTTTATTGATAAGAATTTATTTTTAGTCAGAATAAAAAAGAAATCTTTGAAGGGGATTTTTGCATTGTTGTTTATTATATTATTTTTTTCTTTGAATTTTTCTAATTTTATTTCTGTTTCGGCTTTGAGTGTAGCTGTGTATGTCCCTGAAAAATATACTGATGTTGTTGCCGGTGAAAGATTCTATTTTGAAATTGAAGTGAAATATCCTGAAAACCCGAAGAGAAAAGATTTAAAATTAAATTATGAAATTATTGATTCTGATGGAAAACTTATTGCTCAATCAAAAGTTTTAAAGGCTGTTGAAACGCAAGCTTCATTTATTGATTTTATTGTTATTCCTGAAAGTGCTTCTAAGGGATTATATATTATTCGTGTAAAAATTGCAGATTATGAGGATTTAAGTGAAGAGGTTGAAGCAAGTTTTCAAATTGTTGGTTCAGGTTTTGGGCAGGTTCAAATTTATTTCTTTATCATTTTAGGCGTTTTAATCCTTGTAGCAATTTTAGTTATTGCAAGTCTTTTTGTTACGAGAAGGAGAAGAAAATAACGAATCTATTCGCCGTATTCTTTTTATCTAATTTTCTCATATTATAAATAATATAATCCCCAAAACAAAATGCCTAAAAAAATTATTAGTTTTACTATTGATAATAACCTTTTTTTAAAATGGAAAAATTATGTTAAGTTAAATTTTATTAATTCTTCTCAATTAATTGAAAAATTAATGGAAAATCATTTAGAAAATGAGGCAAAAAAATGAAATTTTTATTTTTTTTTATTTTTTTGTTAATCCCTTTTATCTCTGCTGAAATAACTTTTTTTGAAGGGGATTTTGGAGAAAACTTTGTAAATATTAATGAAGATGCTGATAAAGAGTTGGTTGTTTCTGAAGCCATTGAAAATTATTGCGGAAATAATGTTTGTAATTTGAATGAAGATTGCAATAATTGTATGAAAGATTGTGGTGTTTGCTATTTTGAATCCACTAATTCAGATTTTGCTTCCGGTTTAGATGAAAGAATTATTTGTAAAGAAGTAACAAATTTTTTAAAATTAAAAAAAGATTTAGGAGATGTGAAATATTTAACTGACAAAATAAATAATCAATCTCAAATTAAAATTTCTGAAGAAAAAGTATTTTTATATTTGGAGAATTATAATTCAAAATGCAATTCAATTATTATCCTTGGAAAAGTTGTTTCTTTTAAAGATATTACTGATGATTCTTTTAATAAAAATTTTATTATCCTTGTAATCCTTGGGATTGGTTCTCTTTTAATTTTGATTATTATAATATTTATTTTAATTAGAAAGAAAGGAAGGAAACATAAAAAATGAAAAAATTTGTTGCCACAAATTTTAGTATTTTTCAAATTAAAAAATGTAGAATCTTCGGAGAATTTGAAAAATGAAATTTTATATATTAATTTTAATTTTTGGTATTTTATTAGTTAATTTTGTAATTGCTAAGGATGTATCTGTTTTTCAAGGGCAATACTTTATTGATGATAAATTTCAAGTTGGGACTTATGAGTTTGAATTTAATGTTTATGATGATGAAACTTCCGGGGATTTAATTTATTCTGATAAGGAAAATATCACTTTGGGTAATTGGGGGCAATGGAAAGTTGAACTTGCTGGTTTATCTGAAGCTGCAAATAATGTTTCAAAAGATTATTTTATGGAAGTGATTATCGATGGTATTTCTCAACTTCCAAGAAAAAGAATAACTCAATTTAATTTTTTAAGAAAAGATGTTGATGAAGTTACAGAAGGAAAAATTAGTGCAGGGAGTTTTATAATTTCTAAATCTGATCATGGGGGTCAAGGATTTTTTGTAGATGCTGAAAAAAATTATTCAACTACTATTAATGCAAAATTAAATGTTACTGACGATGCTTTTTTTAAAAATTTAAGCGTTGATGATAAAAATGTTTGTTTAGAGGATGGGACTAATTGCCAAATAATTAATGATTCAGATTTGGATGTAAATTCTTCAGTTTTCTGGAATGGATTAAGTAGTTTTTTGAGTGGTTGGTTAATTAATAATCAAGGTATTTTAGAATTCAATGATGTTAAATTAAATTCTACTATTGATGAACGAGCTTCTAATTTTGGTGATAATCTTTCATGGAATGAAAATTATGCAAATACCAAATATGTTTTAGAATCAAATGAAAGAAATTTGGATGTGAATTCTTCAGTATTTTGGAATGGGTTAAATAGTTTTTTGAGTGGTTGGTTAATTAATAATCAGGGGATATTAGAATTCAATGATGTCAAATTAAATTCTACAATTGATGAACGAGCATCTAATTTTGGTGATAATAATTCGTGGAATGAAAATTATGCAAATACTAAATATGTTTTAGACATAAATGAAAGAAATTTGGATGTGAATTCTTCAGTATTTTGGAATGGATTAAATAGTTTTTTGAGTGGTTGGTTAATTAATAATCAGGGGATATTAGAATTCAATGATGTCAAATTAAATTCTACAATTGATGAACGAGCATCTAATTTTGGTGATAATAATTCGTGGAATGAAAATTATGCAAACACTAAATATGTTTTAGAATCAAATGAAATAAATTTAGATGTAAATTCTTCAGTATTTTGGAATGGGTTAAATAGTTTTTTGAGTGGTTGGTTAATTAATAATCAGGGGATTTTAGAATTCAATGATGTCAAATTAAATTCTACAATTGATGAACGAGCATCTAATTTTGGTGATAATAATTCATGGAATGAAAATTATGCAAACACTAAATATGTTTTAGAATCAAATGAAAGAAATTTGGATGTGAATTCTTCAGTATTCTGGAATGGTTTAAGTAATGTTAGAGGAATTTTAGGCAGTTTGATAATAAATGATATGGGCTGGATTGATAACACTGTTAATAATTTGGTTAATTATTACACCAAAAATGAAATTGATTTAAAGTTAAGTCAGAAATTGGACGCTAGTAATTCTATTAGCAATACTGTTAATAATCTGGTTAATTATTACACCAAAAACGAAATTGATTTAAAATTAAGCCAAAAACAAAATGCAAGTAGTTCTATTGCAAGCAGTTCTATTAACGAGAATAAAATCCCTGTAAGTTTTATTTCAACAACCAGTGGAGATTTAAAGAAAAATGTTGTTTATCTTCCTTTAGGGACAAGCGGTCAAATTAGTACTCAAGCAAGTGATTCAAGTTGGATTATTGATAAAGATTTAGTTATTACCGGTATTTTATGGAATTCTAATATTAATTCACGAATTAATCCTTCAAGAATTATTTTAATGAAAAGTGTTACAAGTAAGAATTTCTTTTCTGATACGAATTTAAATGTTAATTTACAAGGATTTTCTAAAGGATCGAGTCTTAATTTTAATGCTTCTTTTAATCAGGGAGATTTAGCTGTAATTAAATATGAACCTACCGGAGGGGCTAATGAAAGAATTAATGATCTTTCTATTACTCTTGTAGGATATTATGATTAAATGTTTAATAAAAAATTATTTATTTTAAGTATAATTCTAATTTTTTTATTTGGAATTATAAATCTTAAAGCATTTAGTTATGGTGAAGACAATCTTGGGAATAGTTATTATGAATCTAATGAAAATTTAAAAGTTCCATCAATAGAAATTAATAATTTAATTACTCTTAAACCATGGGTTGAACCTGTGAATCCAACTCTTGGAATGATTTATCTTGATGTAGAAACTAACAGATTAAAGTTTTATGACGGCGAAAAATGGTATTTTATTTCTTTAAGTGAAAAGTCCAAAGAAGTTGCAAAAGAAGAGATTATCTCTCCCTCTGTGGATACTTCTGAAACTATTTCTGAAGAAGAATCTACTGCAATTTCAGAAGCTGAAATAACTGAAAGCACTAATGAGTCTTCAAGTTCTACTGAAGTTTCTTCAAGTGAAGAAAATGTTTCTGAATCTGCAGAAATTACTGAACCGTCTCAGGCTCCTGAAACTTCTCCGGAAATCCCATCAGAAGAGAAAACGAAAGATGAAAAAGAATCTAAAGAAGAAAAATCTCCAAAAGAAGAATGTTCTGAAGAATGTAATCCTGTTTGTGAAGATGTTGAATCTTGCAGTCAGGACTGTAGTACTGATGAAGAAGGAAATGAAATTTGTGAAGAATCTTGTACTTCTGAAGAAGTTTGTGAAGAGGTTTGTGAAGAAGTTTGTGCTCCTGAAGAATTATTTGATATAACTTTTAATCTTGATAAAAGTATTATTACTAATTCAAGTTTGCTTTCCGGAGTTGTTACTTTTGAAAGCTTTGGATTAATTCCTACTTTGGTGAATGTAACATTTATAATTTTTAATGAGGATGGAAAAGAAATTTATATAGAAAAATCTTCTTTAGTTGTTTCCACTGAAGAATTATTAAGATGGAATTATGACTCTTTACAAGATTTAGAATATGGAAAATATGTTGCGATTGTACAAACCTCTTATGGCGATAATGTTTTTGATGAATTTAGGCAAGATTTTGAAATAAAGCCCTCTTTCTTGGATAAATTTAATTCTTGGCTGAAGAATTTTTTAAAATTTTGGAGGTTTTGATTTAAATGTCTGTTTCTTTTAATTCAAGATTTGTAACTAAAAAATTTCTTTTTTCCTTAATTTTTATTTTTTTTATATTCCTTTTGGTTTTTTTAATTCTTGATGGTTATTTTGAATTAAAAAGAGATTTGAAGATTTATAATGCTGATGCAAAAGATATTATTAATCAAAGAATTAATTCCTTATTATCTGAAACTGATCCTTTACCTGAATCTTTAAAAGAGAATTTGTTATTTATAAGCGAATTATCAAGCTTTAAGAAATTTATTAATGAGGGGGATTCTAATTTAAATGATTTAGAAGAAGATTTTTTAAGCCTTTTAACACAAAATGATATTTATTATCAAATTATTTTTTTAGATTCATTTGGAAATGAAAAAATAAAAGCAATTTCTAAAGATTCTACTTTTAGTATAGCATTACCTTCTGAATTGTCTAATCAAAAGGAAAGCGATTATTTCAAAGAATCTTTAAAATTATCCCGTGGCGAATTTTTTATTTCAAGACTTTCATTGAATATTGAGAATAATTCTTTTGAAAATCGTGGGAGTTTAGAGAATCCTCTTTATGTTCCGGTTATTAACATAGCAACTCCAATCTTTAATGATAATAATTCATTTAAAGGCATACTTTTAGAAAAAATTTATATTAGTTATTTTTTAAATGATATTAAACATTTTCAGCGTAATAATGAAAAGATATTTTTAGTTGATTCTGAAGGTTATTATCTTTCAAATCCCGATGCAGATAAGGAATTTGCTTTTTCTTTTGGAAATAATTATAATTTTTATAATGATTATCCTGAAATTTCTAAGGAAACTTTAACTGATTTTAAAATAAGGGATTTTGAATCTAAGGACTTGGTTTTTTCATTCAGACATATTTATTCTAACAATTATTCTTTAATTTTAATTAGCATCTCAGATAAAGATGAAATTAATAAGATTTCTTCACAATTAAGAATGGAATATTTTATTTTTTTATTTTTTTCTTGTTTTATTGTATTTATGATATTGATTTTCATTTTTATTTTAACTTTTAGATTTAATAATGGTGATATTCGGAGGAATAAAAAATGAATTGCAATCAAAAAATTGTTCTTGTAGGTGTTTTTACGATTTTACTAATTGTAATTTTAATTTTCTCTTATTTTATTTTTAGAAGCCCTTGGAAATTTCGGGAAGATAGACCGATTAAGATTCTTGTTCTTAATAGTTTTGATTCTCAATATTTTTGGGTAGAAGAACAAGTTGATGCATTTTTTGAGGTATTTCAAAATGAGAACATTCCTGTTGAATATCAAATTATTGATTTAGGTTTTGTTGGGTTAGAGACAACTATAAAAGAATCTAAAATTCAAACTGTTTTGAGTTTTATTAATGATTATAATCCTGATTTAATCTATTCTATTGGTGAAGATTCTCAAATTTATTTTGGTAAAATCTTTGAAGATTCAGATACTCCTTGGGTTTTTTCATGGATTGTAAATCCTGAAAAATATGTTGGTGCAAAAAATGTCGCCGGTGTTTCTCCTGTATTACCCTTATCAAAATATTATGAATCCTGGATAGATCTTTTTCCTGGTTTAAAAAATGTTGTTGTAATTTATGAAGATACAGAAGAAGCAAGAAAAATTATTGAAATGGTAAAAAGTGTAAAAGCTGAAGAATCCTTAGGTTTTATATTTTCTAATATTTCTTTTATTTCTACTTTTGAAGAATTTAAATTTAAAGTTTTAGAGTCTCAGAATGCTGATTTAATTGTGGTGAGTTATTTAGAATCTTTAAAAAATGATAGTGGTGATTTTGTTCCTCGTTTAGAAGTTGTAGAATGGCTTATCAGTCATAGCAATGTTCCGGAATATTCTCAAGAAAAAGCTTTAATTAAAGATGGTTTATTATTTTCTTTTAATCCTTCTGCATATGGGCAAGGAAAAGTAGCAGGCGATGTTGCATTTAATATCCTAGTTAATGGGCAATCCCCTCTTGAAATAGGTATGATTATTCCTGAATTTGGGGAAAGAAGTATAAATCTTAAACGTGCGAGAATGTTGGGTCTTGATATTCCTAGTTCTATCTTAATTAATTCTGAAGTATATGAAAATTTTTCATGGGAGGGAAGATGAAAATTTTTCAATTGTTCGCTTTAAGTAAAGCTTCACACTATGAAAATTTTTCATGGGAGGGAAGATGAAAATTTTTCAATTGTTCGCTTTAAGTAAAGCTTTACACTATGAAAATTTTTCATGGGAGGAAAAAAAAATGAAATTCCTTTTTGTATTTTTAATAACGTTTTTACCTTTAAGTTTATTTGTAGGTAGTTCTATTTTTATTTATGATAATTTTTATGGGAATAAACCATTTGAAAATCAAATTTTAAAAGATTTAGAAAATTTTGCAAATTCCAAAGCAAATTTAATTCAGGAAGAATTTAACGGAGTAAAAGAGGATGTTTCTTTTTTATCTAATTCTAAAGAGATTAAAAATATTTTTAATCAGGATTTAATTTATGATGTGAATGTTGTAAAAACTCAGATAAGATTAAACTCTCAAAGAGTTAGCAAAAATATAGAAGAATTTTTAATATTACATCCTGAAATGACTTTAGAGGATTTATTAAAAAGTGAAGAGTTTAATAAAATAGCTATTCAACAAGTTGGTGAAACCGGTTATACTTATGTTGGTTCAATGGTTGATGGAATTTTTTATTTTCATCCGGATGTTAATGTTAGACTTAAATCTTATAACACTTGGGAAGATATTTTTCCGGATATTTGGAGATTAATTGATGATATCATTAAATCTTCTCCCTGTCAAGATTCAGAAGGTTTTTATGACTGGAAAGATATTAATGGAGTTATAAGAAAAAAATATACTTATCATTCTTGTATTAATGCAAAAACTAAGGATAATTATACTTTTTATATCGGAGCGTCAACATATATCGATGAATATAGTGAAACTGTAAGATTAGCAAGTGAGTTAGATAAAGAATTAAGAAATTTTCAAGAGGTGCATGATTATGATGATTTAATTTTAATTAATAAAAATGGAGACATTATATGGACTTTTAAAAAAGAAAATTATTTAGGGATAAGTCTTAATAAAGGAGTATACAATTCTTCAACTTTATCAAAAATTTATAATAAAGTAAAATCTGATTTAGGAATTAGTGTCTTTGGTCCTATTTATTCAGATTTAACAAATGAAAATATCATACTTGTAACATCTCCAATTTTCAATTATGATAATCAAACTAATAAAAATAATTTTATTGGAATAATTGCAATTAAATTAAAAAATGATTATTTAATTCATTTAGTAGAAAATACTTATTTGGATGGTTCAGGAGAAATTTATCTGGTAAATCGTGAGGGTGAACACTTAACTCCATTAAAATATTTTCCTTCAGAGCAGAGGCATGATATTAATTCAGAGCGAATTAATCTTTGTTTTCAGGATTATTACAATTATTATCTTAAACAAGGCGGGAAATCAACAGAAGTAATTAAAAAATCCGGGATATACAAGAATTATATTGATAAACCTGTTTTTGGTGCTCATCAATATATTTTAGAATCCGGATTATGTTTATTAGTTGAAATTTCCGAAAAAGAATTTTTAACAGAAATAAGCAAAAAAACTGATAATTCTTTTAAAGAGATAATATTCTATTTTATTTTATTCTCTTTGATAATTATTTTTTTCCTTTTTTTTATCTTTGAATATTTTTTTAAAATTAATTTAATTGAGGGGGTAGAAAAATGAAGTTAGGTAATTTATTATTTTCTTTTTTATTTTTTTTAATTTTAATATTTGGAAGTTTATTTTTTTATTCTTTAAACTATCTTGAAGATGGATATTTTAATCAGGAAGTAAAAAATAATCTTGAAAGTCTTACTAATATTCGGGCTGAAAGAATTAATAATTATTTTGATGAAAGAAAAGAAGATTTGATTTTTATCTCTGAATCAGATAAAATAAAAAGTTTATTTAAACAAAACACTGTTATCAATGAATCTTTTGCTATAAATGATGTAAATTATCATTCAAAGATTATTTTTAAAGAGGTTGAAAACTTTTTAAAATTTCATCCAAAAATAACTTTAAAAGAATTACAGGAAAATAATGAATTTAAAAATTTAGCGGTTCAATCATTGGGTAATCAAGGTTATAGTGCTATTGCCGGGAATAATAATCTTATTCTTTTTCACAAATATGATTCTTTTATTGGAAAAACTATTTTTTCTCTTGGGAATCCTGAGGCATTAAATTTAGTTAATTTTGCAAGAATTACCGGAGAATCTCAAGGATTTTTTAATTGGACTGACCCTGATAATATCACCCGAAAAAAATACGGAAAACTTATTAGAATCCCTTCTGAAATTTTTAATGAATCTATTTTAATTATTGTTGTTACAACTTATGTTGAAGATTATAAAGAATTAAGCAATATTAATTTAGAAACACAAAATTATTTAACTGATCTTAAAAATTCTTATGATTTTTATAATTTAAATTTAATTTCTCCAAATGGTGATATTATTTATTGTAATAAACAGATTGTTGATCATAATGGTGAAAATCTTTTATGGAATGAAAATTTAGAAGATGGGGATTCAAATCATTTTAAGATTGTTCAAAAGGATTTAAAACCTTCTGTATTTGGTCCATTTATTACCAGTTATGGGGATATTTATCCAAAAATTTCTTTGATGAATCCTGTTTATGATGAGAATAAAAATTTATTAGGTTTTATAGATTTAACTTATGATCTTCAAAAGATATGGGGTATAACTGAAGAAAAAAGCGGTTTAGGTGAAACAGGCGAAATTTATCTTGTTGATTCAGAAGGTTTATTGATTAGTAAATTAAAAAATAATGATTATAATCTTTTAATACAATCTATTGAAAGTGAAAATACTGATAGATGTTTTGAAATGGATAATTTAGGTCATATGAAACATTTTCCTGTTGATATTTTTTTAAATTATAATGGAGAGGCTGTTCTTGGTGCTCATAGTGAATTCTCTGATCCAAAATGGTGTTTATTAGCCGAAATAGAAACTCAGGAAGTTTTTGATATTCCAAAAGCTGAAAAAGAATTTAAGAATAATATCTTTCTTTTTTTATTAATTATTTCTTTATTAATTATTTCTTTGATTATTCAAATTTATTTTAATAAATTTATTATTTTAAGAAAGAAAAATCTCATCAGCGGATATTCTTTAATAGATAATTTATTTTTAAAATTAAAAGATTTCTTTATAAAATTTAAATTATTGCATTCTATTTTATTTGCTTTAATCTTTGCAATTTTTTATTTTTTTGTCTCTACCTTGTTCTTTAATGGATGGCAGAATGCAAAGTTTTACGATGATATTCCTGATTTACTTGTTATAATCGTGAGTTTTATGACCTTAATTTATTCTTTTAGAATAGATAAATTTAAACCCAGAAATTTTATTCAATTCGGATCATTATTTATCTTATTACAAAGATTATTGGAAATTCCATTGCAGGAATATCAGGCAATCGCTGGAACTTTATCACTATTTATTTGGATCCCTGTGATATTCTTAGGTTATTTAGGTATTTTATTTATTCTTCTAGGATTTAAGGAGGTTGTAAAATGAATCTATTAATTTATTTTATGCTTAATTTAATTTTTGTTTTATCATTTATATGGTATCTTACAATAATTATGCTTCAGATTAAAAAAATTATCGTTTTTTTGCCATTTTTTATTATCGGAATATTATATCTTATGCAATCATCATTTATCTATTATTCACTTTATCTGAATTTCGTTTGGTTAGTTATAGAATTAACTTTTTTAATAAATCTAATATGGATTTTTATTTTAATCAGGAGGAAAAATGCTTAGTGATATTTTAACTTTAACTCTTTATTTAATAATTAATCTGTTAACTATAATCTTAATCGGAAATTTAATTTTTGAATACTTCTCAAGAGATAAAACGAACCGTAAAGGTTTTAATTATCTATTTATTATTTGTTTTTTTATTTTGATTTTTTATATTATTGAAAATATTCGTTTTTTTACAGATATCTCTAAAGAATTTTTTTGGATTCTTGATTTTTCATTTGTAAGTGTTATTTTATTTTTAATCTTTTTATTTAGCTATGCTAATTGGGAAAAAATAAATAAATCTTTATTATACTTATTTGTTTTTACTAATTTTTCTGCGGCAATTTTTGAGCTTTTCTTTAAAATTCGTTATCCTGCATTATTTGATTTTGTAAATGTTTTTTTTATTTTTTTAGGTTTATTATTCTTTTATTTTTTTATTTTAGATTTTTTAATGATTAAAAATGCTATTAAAGAAAGTAAAAAGACAAAACAATATCATAAAAAATTATTATTTTATTTAGTTAGTTGCTTTTTAATTTTCATAATCGTCTTATCACTTTTTTATTTTATTCCTTATATTCAAAAGTCTAAATTCTCCGGAGAATTAAATATTTATAACTGGGATACTTATGTTGCAGAGGATACTATTTCCAATTTTGAAAATATTTATGGAATTAAAGTTAATTATAAAACTTTTGAAGATGATAATCTTATGTTTGAAGAATTAAAATTAAATTCCGGAGAGTATGATTTGGTTGTTGGTGAAGGAAATTTAATAAAAGAGATGATTAAATTAGATTTGCTTTCAGAATTAAATAAAAAAAATTTGCAGAATTTTAAAAATCTTGATGAAAAGTTTATTAATCAGAATTATGACCCTCAAAATAAATATTCTATTCCTTATATGTGGGGTACAACGGGTCTTATAATAAATACTAAATATATCCCTGATAATACAGATAGCTGGGATGTGCTTTGGAGCAATAAATATTCCGGAAAAATAGGTTTATTGTTGAATTCTGAAGAAGCTGTTGCACTGACTTCAAAATATGTTGGCGGTCCTTTAATGCCACAAAATAATGCACAATTTGAAAAAATAAAAGAATTTCTTTTATTGCAAAAACTTCTTTTAAAAGGTTATATTCTAACTGCAGATTTACAGGATCTTTTAGTTTCTGAAGAATTATGGGCTTTAAATATTTATAATGGCAATGCTGTTGTTGCAATAGCTGAAAATCCAAATTTAAAATATATTATTCCTAAAGAAGGAGCAACTATTTGGATAGATAATTGGGCAATTCCAAAAAATGCAAAAAATAAACGGAATGCAGAACTTTTTTTAAATTATATTTTGGAACCGAAGGTTAATGCAGATATAACTAATGAGGTTAAGTATGCTACGGCAAATAAAGCTGCAGAAGAATTTTTAGACTCAGAAGTTCTTTCGGATCCTATAATTTATCCTGATGAGGAAACAATAAAAAGATTAGATTCTTTTACGAATTATGAATTTTCTGATGAAATGAATTTGAAAATTCTTGAATTCTGGAATGAATTAACCGGGGGTGAAGAAAATGCAAACTGATGTAAATAATAATCATGGGGTAAAACAAAAATATTTATTATTAATTATTTTTTTGCTAATAATTAATTTTTCTAATTTTATTTCTGTTTCAGCTTTGAGTGTTGCTGTGCATGTTCCTGAAAAATATACTGATGTTGTTGCCGGTGAAAGATTTTATTTTGAAATTGAGGTTAAATATCCTGAAAACCCGAAGAGAAAAGATTTGAAGTTAAATTATGAAATTATTGATTCTGACGGAAAACTTATTGCTCAATCAAAAGTTTTAAAGGCTGTTGAAACGCAAGCTTCATTTATTGATTTTATTGTTATTCCTGAAAGTGCTTCTAAAGGATTATACATTATTCGTGTAAAAATTGCAGATTATGAGGATTTAAGTGAAGAGGTTGAAGCAAGTTTTCAAATTGTTGGCTCTGGTTTTGGACAAGTTCAGATTTATTTCTTTATTATTTTGGGTGTTTTAATTCTCGTAGCAATTCTAGTTATTACAAGTCTTTTTGTTACGAGAAGAAGAAGATAGTTATCGATTAACTTAATAAACTATCAAGTCTTTGTTTATATATGAGAGTTCAATATCTTTTTTCATCCAGAAGAACGAGGCGTATTGCAAAAATTAGAAAGCAAAGGCAGAAGTATCCGGATATTTCTCATAAAATTGTGACTGTATCAGATATTATTCTTGAAGTTTTGGATGCCAGATTTATTAAAGAGACTCGAAATATTGAGTTAGAAACTGAAATTAAAAAACAAAAGAAAAAATTAATTTATGTTTTGAATAAATCTGATTTAGTTAAGACTAAAAAAGTTCCAAAAAATTTTACTTCTTATGTCTTTATTTCATGTGAATTAAGAAAAGGTATCAAAGAATTGAGGGATTTAATTAAAATGGAAGCAAAAAAAGTTGAAAAAAAGGTTAATAAGATTATTAAGGGTGATAAAATTAAAGATTCAGAAGATAATAAAATTGTTGTTGGTATTATTGGCTATCCTAATACTGGGAAGAGTTCTTTGATTAATTTACTTGTTGGAAAAAATGTTGCCGGGACTGCTGCCGAAGCTGGTTTTACAAAAAATATTCAAAAATTAAGGTTAACTAATGATATTGTTTTACTTGATAGTCCTGGTGTAATTCCTGAAAAAGAATATTCAGGGGTAAATCGGGAAAAAATTGCAGTGCATGCTATTGCCGGTGGCAGGTCTTATAGTCAGGTTAAAGATCCTGATCAGGTTATTGCTAATATTATCATTGAATATCCGGATGTTTTAGAAAAATATTATAATATTGATGCAAAAGGTAATTCTGAATTTTTAGTTAATGAACTTGGTAAACAAAAAGGTTATTTAAAGAAAGGTGGTGAAGTTGACGATGATAAAGTTTCTCGTTTAATTTTGAAAGAATGGCAAGAAGGAAAGATTAAGATTTAATTTTTTTGTAGAGTTTTGTAGAATTAAAAAATCCTAAAACAAGGGTAGAAATCTATAAGCAAAAACTTAAAGACCTTGACGAACTTAAAAAATCAATGTTGCAAAAAGTATTTAGCGGTGAATTAACTAATTAATGAATAAATAAAAATGATTCAACAAAAAATAAAAGACCTCACTAAAAAGGGAGAAGGAATTTCTATTGAGTTTAAAGAATGTAAAACTGAATTAACTAAAGATGTTTATCCCACGATTTGTGCTTTTCTTAATAGAAATGGTGGAGAATTGCTTTTAGGGGTAAATGATTCTCGAGTAGTTGTGGGTATTGACAAAGATAAAATTGAACAAATAAAAAAAGATTTTATCACTGCAATTAACAATCCAGAAAAGATATCTCCTTCTGTTTATCTTTCTATTGAAGAAGTTGAAATAAAAGGAAAAAAGATTCTTTATATTTATGTTCCAAGAAGTTCTCAAGTTCATAAATGCAATAATAAGATTTATGATAGAAATGAGGATGGAGATTTAGATATAACCAATAATCATAATTTAGTTAGCATACTTTACATAAATAAACAAACAGCTTATTCTGAAAATAAGGTTTATCCTTTTTGCAAAATTACTGATTTAAGAAAAGATTTGATAAATAAAGCAAGAACTTTAGCTATTAATCAAAATTCAAACCATCCTTGGAAAAAATTAACTAATATAGAATTGCTAAAAAGTGCAAAGCTTTACACCAAAGATTATCAAACAAACGAAGAAGGAATAACTCTTGCAGGAATTTTACTTTTTGGAAAAGATGAAACAATACTTTCTGTTTTACCACATTATAAAACAGATTTAATTTTGAGAAGAGTAAATTTAGATAGATATGATGATAGAGACGATGTTCGAACAAATTTAATAGAAAGTTTTGATAGAATTATTGCTTTTGGGCAAAAACATCTTTTGGATCCATTCTATACCGAAGGAAATCAAAGAATAAGTGCAAGAGATAAAATTTTAAGAGAAATAGCTTCAAACATTCTTATTCATAGAGAATTTTTAAGTCCTTTTCCAGCAAAGATGATTATAGGACAAGAAAAATTGATTACAGAAAATGCAAACAAGCCAAACGGACATGGAGCAATAAATCCAAAAGACTTTTCTCCTTATCCTAAAAATCCTGTTATTGCAAGATTTTTCAAAGAAATTGGGAATGCTGATGAATTAGGTTCTGGGGTGAGGAATATCACAAAATACGCAAGTGTTTATTCTAAATCTAAGCCTGAATTTATTGAACAAGGTATTTTCAAGATGATTATAAAACTAGATATAATTTCTACCATGCAAGCTACCATGCAAGCTACCATGCAAGATGAAAGAGTTAAATCTATTATAGAGTTTTGTAAAAATCCTAAAACAAGGGCAGAGATACAAGAATTTTTAAAATTGGAAAATAGAGATTATTTTAGAAAAGAGATATTAAAACCATTATTAGAAAAAGAAATTTTGGTCCCAACAATTCCGAATAAATTAAATAGCCCAAATCAAAAATATTATTCAAAATAAAATGACTACTTATTCACATTCAAGAGTTTCTATATATGACAATTGTCCTTATCAGTATAAATTAAGATATATTGATAAAAAGAAACCTGAAATCTCAACAACCATCGAAGCATTTATGGGGGATATGGTTCATCAATCATTAGAAGATTTATATAAAAGAAAAAAATTCCAACAAAGAATTGCAAAAGCTAGTTTGATTAAATTTTTCAGGAATTTATGGGCTAAGAATTATTCTTCAGATATTTTAATTGTTAAAGAAGATCAAGGTTTAACAGAAAATAATTATCGAAAAATGGGTGAAAAATTTCTTTTGGATTATTTTGAAAGAATGAAACCTTTTGAAGAGTTTACAATTTTAGGTTTAGAAACTCAGGATAGAATGACTTTGCCAGACGGAAACCAATGGCACGTTAGAATTGATAAGTTGGGTTGTGATAATGATGGGAATTATTTTGTTTGTGATTATAAAACTAATGCAAGGATGAAAGACCAAGAAGAAGCAGACCAAGACAGGCAATTAGCAATGTATTCTATTTGGGTTAAGGATAAATTCAAAGATGCGAAGTCTGTTAAATTAGTTTGGCATATGTTGGCTTTTGACAAGGATGCAATTTCAGAAAGAACAGATGAACAATTAGAAAAATTGCAAAATGAAATAGTTGAAAAAATAAAGGAAATAGAAAATGCAAAAGAATTTCCTACTAATGTTACAGCTTTATGTAATTATTGTGGATTTAAATCTGAATGCCCTTCATTTAAACATCAGGCAGAATTAGAAAAAATTGAAAGTGTTGAAGAATTTAAAGAAGACGAGGGAGTTAAATTAGTTGATGAATTTGCAGAGACAAAAAAGAATTTATCTGAATTAAATAAAAAAGAAGATGAACTTAAAGAAAAATTAATTGTTTATGCTAAGCAATTTGGAATTGATATTGTTTATGGTTCTAATATGAAAACTTCTGTTAAAGAAATTGAGAAAGTAGTTTTGCCCGAAGATAAAAAAGAATTAATTAATTTTTTGAAAGAGAATGGTATGTGGGACGAGATTTCTATGATTAATTTTATGGGTTTTCAATCAAGAATTTTAAAAGGTCAATTAGATGAAGTTAAAGATAAAGTTGAGATTGTTAAGGATTTTAGATTAAGTTTAAGTAAGAGGAAGGATACGGGGGATGAGTAAGGAAATGGTTAAAAACTAAAGAATTTTAATTAAAATATGCCAAAAAAACATCTAAAAAAAGTTAAATTTGTATCGAAAGAATCATTAGATTTGACTGAAGAAAATTTGATAAAATTAAAGAGTATTTTTCCTGAAATTTTCTCTGAAGAAAAAATTGATTTTGAAAAATTGAAAATTCTTCTTGGAAGTGAAATTGAAGATAGTATTGAAAAATATAATTTTACCTGGGCCGGAAGATCAAATGCTTTTAGAAATATTCAGACAACTGTAAAAGGAACTTTAATTCCAGACGAAAAAGATTCTGTTGATTTTGATAAGACAGAGAATTTGTTTATTGAAGGAGATAATCTAGAAGTTTTGAAATTGTTGCAAAAATCTTATCAAAATAAAATTAAGATGATTTACATTGATCCTCCGTATAATACTGGAAAGGATTTTGTATATAAAGATAATTTTAAAGATAGTATTGGAAATTATGAAAAGATAACTGGACAGATTGATGAAGAAGGAAATAGGACTGATACAAATAAAGAGACAAACGGGCGTTTTCATTCTGATTGGTTGACAATGATTTATCCAAGATTATATTTAGCAAAGAATCTTTTGAAAGAGGATGGAGTTATTTTTGTTTCAATTGACGACCACGAAGTTCATAACTTAAGAAAAATCATGGATGATATTTTTGGTGAGGAGAATTTTGTGGGGGATTTTATTTGGAAAAATAAAGCAGGGGGCGGAGGAAAGCAGAGTGGAAATAAGCCCGGAGAAAATACAAAAAAGAAAGAAGCTTTCGTTTTAGATCATGAATTTGTCTTAGTTTATTCAAAAAACATAGAAGAATTATTTAGATTTAACGAAGCTCTTACAGAGGAAGATTTGAAAGGATATTCAAATCCAGACGATGATTCGAGAGGACCTTACAAATTAGGAAATTTGGAGATGATGATGCCAAAACCGATTAGCACAATGTATTATCCGATGAAAGACCCAGATGGAATAATTGTAAAACCAAAAGGTGGAAGACATCAATGGAGATTTTCTGAAAAAAGAACTAAAGAAGGGTTAGAAGAAGGTTCTGTTGTTTGGGTTAAATCAAATTGTTCTAAATCAATAGACAAAAGAGGGTACAGATACATTTTGAAAAGCAAACAATACCTTTATCAAGGCGATGAAGAAAGAACAAAAATTGCAAGATCTGTGTTGTATAAGTTAGCTTTAAATGCAGATGGAACAAGGGAGATTATGGAAATTTTTGGACAAGATAAAACAGAAGTACCAATTTTTACTAATCCTAAACCAACTAAATTATTAAAATATTTTTTATCTATTGTTGATACAAAAAATGAAATTATTCTAGATTTTTTCGCAGGAAGTGGAACAACAGCTCACGCAGTTTTGGATTTGAATAAAGATGGAGGAAATAGAAAATTTATTTGTGTTCAGTTACCCGAGAAAACAGATGAAAAATCTGAAGCATACAAAGCAGGATATAAAACCATTGCAGAAATCTCTAAAGAAAGGATTAGAAGAGTTATTAAAAAAATAAAAGAGGAAGATAAAGAGAAAGCAAAAAATATGGATTTAGGGTTTAAAGTTTTCAAATTATCTAAATCCAATTATAAAATTTGGGAAAATTATGATGGAAAAGATGAAAAAGAATTATTAAAACAAATGGAACTTTTCCAAAGCCCTTTAATTGCCAGTTACAAAAAGATTAATTTAATTTATGAGGTTTTGATAAAAGAAGGTTATGATTTAAATTCTAAGATTGAAGAAGTTAAAGATATTAAGACAAATAAAGTTTTCAGAATTGGTAATGGCGAAAAATATTTCTTTATTTGTTTAGATGAAAAAATTAAAGAGCAGACAATTAAGAATTTGAAATTAGGAAAAGAAATTATGTTTGTTTGTCTTGATGATTCTTTGGAAGATAATCAAAAAATAAATCTTTCATTGAAGATAAATTTGAGGAGCATTTAGGAGATGTATAAGTTTGGAGGAAGTCCTTGGTATGCTGCAGACAATTTATCTAGCAAATCGTTCATTTGTTGGAATTGCAATAATCAAGTTGCATCTAGCAAGGGATATAAAACCTTTGATGAGCAATTTTTAAAAAGAGTTTATATTTGTCCTCATTGTGCTGCTCCAAATATCTATGATGTTGAAGGTAAAACTCCTATTTCTTCTTTGCCAGGAAAAGAGATAAAGAAACTTCCAGAAAATATCCAAAATGTTTATGATGAAGTTAGAAAATGTATGCAAACAAATTCCTTTACAGGTGCTGTTATGTTGATGAGAAAAATCATAATGAATATTGCAGTTCATGAGGGTGCTGAGGAAAATAAAAGCTTTGTTTATTATGTTAATTATTTATGTGATAATGGGATTGTTCATAAAAAAAGTAAAAAGAAGGCAGATTCAATAAGAGATTTAGGTAACGATGCAAATCATGAGATTGAAAATAGAACGCAAGAAGAAGCACAGAATTGTTTGGGGTTTATTGAATTATTACTAATGGCAAATTACGAGTTTGCAGATGAGGAAGAGGCGGAGGAATAAAAATGGCAGGAATAAAACTTTGGGTTAAATTCCTTATGTTTGTTAGTTCATTTTCTCCATTAATGATAATTTGGGGTTTTGAGTTCAAGGAAATATTTTTTTGGAAATTAAGTATTTTTCACATTACCCTGATTATTTCCCTAATTTCAATAGTTTCTCTTGTTTCAATAATAGAATCTTCTCGTAGAGATAATAATCCTCAAAGATTGAAGATAAATTCAATTGAAGACATGAATAAAGTTCATATAGAATATTTACTAACTTATGTTTTTGTATTTTTGCCTACAAGTAATATAAGTATATTTTCTTTCTTAGTATTCATTATGGTTCTCCTAATAGTGTATTTAAAATCAAATCTTATCTATGTAAATCCGGTTTTATCCCTACTATTTTATGATGTTGTAAAATTAAAAAGCGAAGATGAGGAGATTATTCTTATTACTAGAAGAAAAGATAATCTTATAAAAAATGAAAACATCAAAATTTCAATTTTAAGTAAAGACGTTTTTGTAGAAACAAAAGAAAATGAAAGATAAAATAAATAATTTGAGGTCTAATTTGGAGAAAGAAGAGATTACAATTAATTTGTATACTTTAAATAGGAAGTATCAGGTAAAAAGTTTAGAGAAAAAATATGTTGTAAATTTTGCTACAATAAAAGGAGATTCTAAAGATTATATTTTAGAGACCATTAAAAATTTCTTAAAAAATAATTCAGAAAAAATAAAAGAAACCCAAGATTATTTCGATTTTAATATAGAAGACGGAGATTATTATTTATCAATAAGCTCTGATAAAGTAAATGAATTTGAATTTGTGCGTAACAAGATGAAGGCTAAAAGTAGATTGCCTGCATTAAACAAATTGACAAATAAAACAACTGTTCTTGCAATTGAGTTGATTATAGAAGATAACCAGTATGTTTTTTTTCAGAAAGTAGATATTTCTCCAAGAATGAAACGAAAATTCACAAGCATGATATTAAAAAATGGCGTTTTCAACAAAATTGTAGAACCCAAATCAGAGGAATTAGAATTTCCCCCTTATTTTACTTTCTTGTATTTTGAGGATTCAAAAGAATTTTTGATATTTAATAAAAGAAAATTTGAGCAAAGTTTTGATTTTAGAAAGTTCTATAAAGATAATTCAGAAAAAGCTATTTTGAATTTAGAGGGGAAAAAATTTATTTTTTCTAAAGAATTAAAGGAAGGTTCTCTTACTCAGCCAAGATATATGGCAAAATTTACTAAGATTTTACTTTGTAAGGGAATAGAAAATTTGGAGAAGAGGGATTTGACTCCTTATGAAAAAGAATTTGGAATTAAAATTCAAAAAGATGAAAAAGGCAATTTTCTAATTAAAACAGAGGAAGATCTAGATGGGCTTCTTAAAATATTGCAGAAGGAATGTGTAGTAGAAGTATCAACAAGAGAAAAATTTTTCAGTAAGAGTAAGATTAGTGTAACAAATCTTCTAAATAAAATCAACCCTTTCAAATGACATCCCAACTAAAACTTAAATTCGATGGAAACCTTGAATATCAAAAGGAAGCGATTAATTCAGTTGTGAAACTTTTTGAAGGGCAAAGAAAAAAAGAAATTGATTTTACATTTATTAAAGAAGATGGAGTTTTATCAAATAATCTTGATTTAATTGAAGAACAAATTTTAGAAAATTTAAGAAAAGTTCAGGAAGAGAATCAAATTGAAAAAACTGAAAATTTGGAATCAAATGATTTTTCTGTTGAAATGGAAACAGGAACAGGAAAAACTTATGTTTATCTTAGAACAATTATTGAGTTAAATAAAAATTATGGATTTAAGAAATTTATAATATTAGTCCCTTCAATAGCAATTAAAGAAGGAGTAATCAAAACTTTAGAAATTACCAAAAAGCATTTCAAGGATATTTATGATAATGTTGTTTTGAGCTATTATGAATATGATTCTAAAAAAAGAAGCAAATTAAGAGAATTTGCAAGAAAAAATACAATTGAAATTATGATTATGACTAAAGATTCAATTAACAAAGACACAAATTTAATTCATAGAGAAGATTTTGATGATTTAAATGGAGAATCTCCAATTAGCTTAATTGCAAAAACAAATCCGATAGTAATAATGGATGAACCACAAAATATGGAAAGTGATAAATCAGTGAATGCTATTTCTAAATTAAATCCTTTGGTAAAATTAAGATATTCGGCAACGCATAGAAAAATCTATAATAAAATTTACTCCTTAACTCCAGTTGATGCCTACAATAAAGGATTAGTTAAAAAAATCGAAGTTACTTCTGTTTTGAAAGAAAATGATTACAATGGAATTTATCTCAAACTTCTTGAAATTAAATCTGATAAAAAAGGTCTGAAAGCAAAATTAGAGGTAAACAAAAAACAAATTTCAGGATATAAAAAAGATTCAATTATTGTTAAACAGGATGATAATTTATTTGACAAGACAAAAAATTCAGAATACAAAAATATTTTTATTAGTAGAATTAGCACAAGATATGGGGAGTTTATTGAATTATCTAATGGATTGAAATTAAGTGTTGGAGAAGATAATGATGTAGATAAAGAAGAAATAATGAGGCGACAAATTAAAACTACTATTGAAAGTCATTTTGAAAAATCAAAACAGTTTAATGAAGAAGGAATAAAAGTTTTGTCTTTATTTTTTATAGATAAAGTTGATAATTATTTTAATGTAAATGGGATTATAAGGAGAATTTTTGAAGAAGAGTTTGATAAACTAAAAAAAGAATATCCTTTGCATAAAAATTTAGATGTTAAGAAGGTTCATCAAGGATATTTCGCTAAAAATAAAAAAGGAGAATTTCTAGAACAAGATAATGCCATTGAAAGAAACAAAGAAGCATTTGACTTAATTATGAAAAATAAAGAACAACTCCTTTCTTTAGAAGAGCCAGTTCAATTTATTTTTTCACATTCTGCATTGAAAGAAGGATGGGATAATCCTAATGTCTTTAATATCTGCACATTAAGAGATACAAAATCAGAAATGAGAAAAAGGCAAGAGATTGGTAGGGGAGTTAGACTTCCGGTTAATCAAAAAGGGGATAGAATTGTTGATAAAGAATTTCTGTTGACCGTTATTGCTAATGAAAATTATGTTGAATATATTTCCAATCTTCAAAAAGAATATGAAGAAGATGGAATATTTAATGGACCTGTTCCTGAAGAGGGAAATAAAAAAAGAATTGTAAAACTTAAAAAAGATTTTGAGAAAGATCCTAATTTTAAAGAGTTATGGGATAAAATATCTAAAAAAACAGAATATTCAATTAGCATTAATTTAGAATTGTTTATTGATGAATGTATTGAAGAAATAAATTCTTTAGAAATAAATAAACCGAAGATAAAAATAGAAACAGCATGTTTGGAATATAAGAAGCTTTCTGGGAGTGGGAAAATTGATTATTATGTTAAGGACTCATACAAAGAAGGGTATTCTGCAAGTTATGAAATACATAATGTGATCGAAGAAATAAAAGAATCTTCAGGATTGACGAGAAAAACAATTTATAATCTGTTGTCTAAAGTTAATATCTTAAATAAGATATTTGTAAATCCAAACGAGTTTATCCAAAAAGTTATTTCAATAATTTTAAATAAGCTTAAAATATTCCAAATCAAAGAAATTAATTATCTACAAACAAATGAGAATTATCCCTCAAAAAATTTTGAAGATTTAAATAGTTATGATAATAAAATTATCAATTTAGAAAGTAAAGAGAATTGTATTTATGAAGCAGTTGTTTTTGATTCTAAAGGCGAAGGAGAACTTGCAGAGAAATTAAGTAAAGATCATCGAGTAGAATTATTTTTCAAACTTCCTTCATGGTTTATTATTGAAACCCCTATTGGTATTTATAACCCTGATTGGGCAGTTGTTTTTAAGGAAAATAAAGACAAAAGAAAAATTTATTTTGTTAGTGAAACTAAATTTGTGAAAGATGAAGGTATTTTGAGAAGTTCTGAAAGTAATAAAATACTTTGTGCTGAAAAACATTTTAAAGAAATTGATGCAGATTATTTTGTTGCCAAAAGCTATGATGAATTAGTTAATGAAGCGAGTAAATTTTCCAATTAGTTGTTCAATCCAGATTAAAAGAATCAATCTATAATCCTTTGATTTTTCTCTTTATCCAAAAAATCCAGTAATAGCAAAATTAAAGAAACATTTATTGGGTTTCAAAAATATCTTTATGCTATTGCAAAATAATTTTTTTATTAAAATTCTATTGTTTCAAAATCTTTATAAAATTTCTATTTAAAAAATAATTAAGAATTATTAATATTCGTCAAAATGGCTTTTTGTTGATTTTTCCGATGCTGGTTGCTTTAAATCTTCTTTTTGGATTTTTGCGAATGATGGTGTTACAATTACTGTATTTTCACCAAAACCTGCAATTGTTCCTTCAAGAGCATCAGCAGTTTTTTTGATTTTTGCAATTGATCTTTTAAGTTCTATTGCATCTTTTTTTCTTAAAACACTGATATCAATTATTGCAATTGTGTATCCTTCTCTTAATGAGTTTAAAATTTCATTAACATCTTCATATTGTTTTAATACATATAATTTTATTAAAACTTTGTCATCTTTTTTTTCTTGACCAAGATCAATCTCTAAATATTCTTCATCCACCTTATCTATCTCAGGTGATGAGAACATATTTTTTATCTTTTTGAATACCATGATAAAATTATCATCTTCGTATTTATAAATATTTCGTAGATATTTTGTATATATTTAAGTGTAAATTGTTTAAAAGCAAATTATTCTCGCTATTCAACATTTGTTGCATCGCAAAAAGTTTTGTAAAGTTAATATACATTGGGTCTAAAGTATGTATCTGTCTTGCTTTAATGTATAAATATTGGAGTCAGATATTTTTTTAATTCTTCTTATATATCTTTTAAACCAGCATAATAATCGTTGTCATTGAATATTAAAAATTTAGAATTATTTTTTCATTTCTTTTAATGCTTCTTTTTGAAGTTTTTGAAGTTTTTCTGTATATGCTTTTTCCTGTTCTTCAATATTTTTCATTCTTAATCCTAAAATTTTTTCTTTGCTTTCTAATTCTTTTTTAACTTTTGTTTTATCTGATTTAATCATTAATTGTCCGATTATTTTGTAGACGTCGTCGCCGGAATGTTCAATTTCTTCTAATGCTGCTTTATTTTCTGATAATTCCATTTGGAATGCTTGTTTTTGCATTAATAAATTTTGAAAATTCTGTTCGAGCATTTGTATCTCTCTAATTTTTCTATCTTGTTCTGTCATTTTTTTATTTTTTGAAAAAAGAATTTTATTTGGCTCATAATTTCGCACGAGTTATTGTTCTTTAAATATTACTCTCTACCACGAAATCATTCAGCTTTTATCTTTTTAACTTTTGTTCGAGGTTTAAAGAAAATTTTGCTACCACATTGCGGGCAAACAAATCTCTTGCTAAGTTCTTCACTTTGTATTTTCTTTCTGCATTCAAAACATTTGTATTCTGTCATTTTAATCTAAGTGGTATGTGTTTGATGCGAATTTTTTATCGCATTTAGGGCAGTTCCAGATTCCTTTTGAAATTCTTTTAGCTCCGAGTTTTTTGCAAAGAGGACATGTTTGTCTTACTCTTTGTTTCTCTTCTACTTTTACTAATCGAGCTTTTACAGTTTTACCGTATCTTGCTCCGAATCGTCCTGCTGATTTTGTTTTTTTTAATTTTGTTGTCATTTTTTTTAATTTTGTTGTATTATTTAATGGGGCTACCCGGATTTGAACCGGGGTCGCGAAGTCCCAAACCTCGAAGCTTACCAGGCTGGCCCATAACCCCATATTGATTTTTTTCATTTCTTTAATGAAAGTTAAATCTATCAATATGTACTATAATTTATTTATAAAGTTATTTCTTTACTTCTTTAACTTCTTTAGCTTCTTGGGCTGCTTTTTCTTGTGCTAATAAAATATCCTGAGCTTTTTTGACATCTTTAAAGTGTTTGTCTAATCTTTCTCGTTTTTCCGGTTCTGTATTTGTTTTTTCTTCTTTAATTTCTTTATCATATATTCCTTGGTTTATTTCACGTACTACTTCTACTGCTGGTTTATTTTCAATTAATATTCCTAAACTTGCACATGTTCCTGCAACTGTACTTGTTGCTGTTTTTAATGATCTGCAAAGAAGGTTTGGCATTTTTGTTTTTGCAACTGAAATTACCTGTTCAATTGAAATGTTTCCAATCTGTTGTTTTTTATGTGCTCCTGAACCTTTTTGTGCTCCAATTTCTTTTTTTAATAATTCTGAAACTGGCGGAGAAAAAATTTGGATTTCAAATGTTTTTGTTTTTGTGTTTACTTCTAATTCTACCGGAACTTTCATTCCCTTAAAATTTTTTGTTTCTTCATTTATTTTTTCTATTACTTTGTTAATTGGAATTCCTGCAGGACCTAATTTTTGGCTTAGTGCCGGTCCAGGTTTCATACTTCCTCCGTCAACTAATAACTTAATTTGCATTTTCTTCTCCTGCTCTTCTAATTACTTTAATATTATCTAATTTAACTGTTACAGGTAATGGTACAACTGCACCTAGTAAGTTTACTACTGCTTCTTCTTTTTGTTTATCAATTCTTGTCACTTTTGCTTTTTCTCCTTTTAATGAAGCACCGATTAATTCCACAATATCTCCTTCTTCAATTGAGATTGATTCTACTGATGGTTCGACCATATTTTTTATTTCTTCGTATCCAATTGTTTTACCAATTATTCCTTTTACATACGGTAAATTGAATACAGCATCTTCAGCAGATTCTCTGTCTTCAGATTCTAAAAGGATGTATCCTCTTAATCCGTGTGGACGAGAAACAGAAAATACATTTAAATTCTTTTTGGTGATTCTGTCTGCAATCATATCTACTGCTCTTTCTTCTTTATTTGTTGTTACTTTTATAATAAATATCATTTTGTTCTTACTACTCTTAACTTTTTAAGAAGTAGTAATGATACTTAAATATTAAGGTTTATAAATTTTACTCTTAGCAAATTTTGATTATTTCAGTAATATTTATTAATGATTTTTTTTTAAAATTATTATGTTTTCAATGTTTGGTCTAATTGATGTTTCTAATTTAGATTATTTTTTATCTTTAAATTTAGAAAAAACTATTTTTTCTGAAGATCGGGGAAAATTAATATCTAAGGGAAATCCTTTTATTTTTGGAGATAAAATATCTAAAATGGTTCATACTCAATGTGGAGATTTGTGTTGTACGAGAATTTTGGGTGTTTATGTCCCTTTAGATAATGGATTTGAGGGGGAGCTAGGTTGGGAGTCTTTATTATTGGCATCTTTTCATTATGGTTCAAATGATGTAGAAAAAGTATGCAAGGATTCATTTCGTAAAATCTTTAATAATATTTTTGATTCAAATCAATTAGAATCTCACATTGAGTTATTGTATAAAAGCTATCCTTCAAGATTAGAACAAGATCCTTTTGAATTTCTTTATTCTATGGCACAATATAAAAATTATTTACGACAAAAAAGAAGTGATATTAAATATTTTGATTTATTTCAGTAATATTTATTAATGATTTTTTTATTTTATTTTCATGAAAGAAGAACCAATTATGAATTTTATTCCAAGTTATCAATGTGGCAGAGCATTTCGTTCGCAATCATCTTTTATGGAGATAAGTAAATCTTATTTAGAGTCTTTATTTATTGGTGCAGTTCATCCGCAGTATTCTTTTAAAGAAAATGCATATGATGTTTTTTCAGATATTTTTACATTAGGTCTTACAAGAAATTATATTGGGAAGGGAGTTTGTGATACGATTATTACCAAAACTTTGCATGGTGATAAAAATTTAGTAATTGCAAATAATGGAGAATTTGCTGAAACTTTTTTAAAAGGAATAAAAAGAAATTTAGGGAAAATAGAGAATATTAATTTTTTAAATTTACTTTATCGGGATTTGTTTGATTATGCTGATAAAAATTCCGGAATTTTTTCATGGGGTGGAAGTTTAAGAACAACAGAAAATGGCGGTATTGAATCGTGTTTAATTAAACCTGTTGAATCTCTTTTATTTAATTCAGTTGATTATAATTTTTAATTTCTTTTAAATTTTAGAAAGCTTTATATAGCCGAAAATTTATGGGTTAGTATAAATTAAGATGATTGCCTTAATAAACGTCATAATAATCGACAATAAGGTATGATGTATGTGAACGGTCATAGTTGTTAAAAGAAGTTGTTATACTTCAAAATTATGTTAATTAAAACTCAATAGCCAATGTTAATTTATTGACATTAGCCGATAGTCAGGAGAATGTGTGAAGTGATTTGTTTATCTTATACATAACAAATTGCGCAATGGAAATTTATCTTCAATAAATTTATGAAATTGTTTAGTTCCAGTTGATCCTGCTGGCGGCTGCGGCTCTCTGGTTTGCACTTAGACATGCAAGTTTTTTCATTAGTTCTTTTAGAATTTGTGAAGGGCAAACTGCTCAGTAACACGTAACTAACCTACCCTTAGGTTAAGGATATCCTCGGGAAACTGAGGGTAATACTTAATAAGAGATATACCCTGGAAAGATTTATCTCTGAAATTCGAGCCCAAGGATGGGGTTGCGGTGGATTAGGTTGTTGGCGGGGTAATAGCCCACCAAGCCTGTGATCCATAAGGGCTCTTAGCGGAGAGGCCCTGAGAGGGAATCTGAGACACTATTCCCAGCCCCACGGGGTGCAGCAGTTAGGAATATTCTGCAATGCGCGCAAGCGTGACAGATTGAACCAGAGTGTTTTTCGTATAGAAAAGCTTTTATGAAATGTAAAAAGTTTCAGGAATAAGGACTGGGTAAGACTAGTGCCAGCCGCCGCGGTAATACTAGCGGTCCAAGTCGCAGCCATTTTTATTGGGTCTAAAACATCCGTAGCTTGCTTAGTAAGTTTCTTGTGAAATTTTATGTCTTAAACATGGAGCGTGCAGGAAGTACTGTTAAGCTAGAGACTGGAAGACGTGAGAAGTACGTTTAAAGTAGCGGTAAAATGTGTTAATCTTAGACGGACTCACAATAGCGAAGGCATCTCACGAGGACAGTTCTGACAGTAAGGGATGAAGGCTAGGGGCGCAAAACGGATTAGATACCCGTGTAGTCCTAGCAGTAAACACTGCACACTAAACATTAGTGCCTCTTCGAGAGGCATTAGTGCTGTAGGGAAGCCGTAGAGTGTGCTACCTGGGAAGTATAGTCGCAAGGCCGAAACTTAAAGGAATTGGCGGGGAGACACTACAACAGGTGACGCGTGCGGTTCAATTAGATTCTACACCGTGAACCTCACCAGGAGCGACAGCAGGATGAAGGTCAGTCTAAAGGGCTTACCTGACACGCTGAGAGGAGTTGCATGGCCGACGTCAGCCTGTGCCGTGAGGTGACCTGTTAAATCAGGTAACAGGCAAGACCCACATGTATATTTACTACGTGTACTATATACAGATTGCCTTGGTAACGAGGATGAAAGTGTGGGCTACGTTAGGTGAGTACAGCCCTAATCCCCTGGGCAACACGCGCGCGTCAATGGTGAATACAACGGGACGCGACTCCGAAAGGAGAAGCTAATCTCTTAAAGTTCATCTCAGTTCAGATCGAGGTTTGTAACTCAGCCTCGTGACGCTGGAATCTGTAGTAATCGTTTGTTATCAACGAACGGTGAATATGTCACTGTCTCTTGCACACACTGCCCGTCAAACCAACCAAGTTTAGTTATGGTGAAACAATTCGTTGGAGAACCTTGACTAGACAAGGTAGGTTAAGTCGTCACAAGGTATCTGTAGGGGAACCTGCAGATGGATTACCTCCTATATCAATTTGAGTGATTGACAGAAATTATAATAATGATTGGTCGTTTACATACATCTTAATTTATATTTATTTTTAGTTAATTTTTCTGAAAAATTGAATTAATCTTCGGAAAGTTTTAAAAAGTGCTTTGGGCTTAAATTTTTCAATACACACTTGTGGGATCATAGGAGGCTCATAAAGATGCCACCTTTTTGAACTTTGAGGAAGTTTAAAAGAAACCAGAGGGTGTTTTTTAGGGCCCATTGTCCAATGGTTAAGATACTTCCCTTGCACGGAAGGGATCCGCGTTCGATTCGCGGTGGGTCCATTCATGATTGAAAATCATGCTGATGTCGGACTAAATTCAAGAATGTTTCTGTTTGATTCCGAACAATTTCGTGGTAAAAACCCTAATCCCTAAAAGAGTTTTGTGCAAGATTATAAAATATTTACAATAAGGGGATTGAAATTATAATTTTCTAAAAAGTTTTTTTATAAACGGCTCTGTTCAGAATTAAGTTTTTTTGATTTTAGGATTCCCACTTCTAGTTCAAGCTAAAGCTTGAAGACCCGCCCTTATGAATACCTGAATTGCCAAAAGTTAGCTAAATCAAAAACTCTGGACAGAGTTTTTATAAACGAAAATTATTTAAACGAAAATTTTCATAAATCATCATAAATAAAATTTTTAATAGTTAAAATGGTAAAAGAAAATGAACCCGAGTCCAGTTACTGTAAAAGTATTGGAAGTAATTGCCAGAGATAACTCGGTTATTTGTAATCAAACTATCAGACAAAAAAATTCTCTTATTCAAATTGACGGTGATGTTTTAAAAATGAATAACTATCTTGGGACTATGGATGAAGCAAAGAGAATGGTTGAAAATGTTTTAAAAAAAGAATATTCTGGTTTAATTGTTGCAGGGGAACATCCGGTAAAAGATATTTTAGGTTTATGGAATTATAAATTACGTGAAAAGGCTTTGGATTCAAATCTTTTAAAACTTCATGAAAAATATTCCAGAAGAGTTCAAAGATAGTAATTATTTCTGAAGTTTTATTTTATCGATAGAAAATTATTCTATCTTCAACGAAATATTTAAAAAGGGTTTCTATCTATCTATTTTATAGAATGGTAATCAGAATAAATTTAATTAAAGCTTTCATCAAAAGTGATTAGCTTTAGGATTCTGAAATTGCGCCATTCTATATGGTGCAGTAGGTGCTTATTGTATCATAATGAGAACTAAATTTATTATGTTCAATGAAATAAGTAGTAGAAGAAATCCCACTAAATATAATTTAATATTTAGAGGAAAATGAATTCTTAGAAATATAATTAACTACTAATTATACTGTTAGATGGATAGCTTGGTTTTGGTTTTGATGAAGGACGTGGCAAGCTGCGATATGCTTAGGGGAGTTGCATGCAAACTTTGATCCTAAGATCTCCGAATTGCGCAGAGATGCGGAATCACGCTGGGAATTGAAACATCTTAGTACCGGCAGGAAAAGAAAACAATAGTGATACCCTTATTAGCAGAGAGCGAAAAGGGCAGAGGGCAAACTGAATCTGCTTTTGAAAAGAAGTAAGAGATGTGGTGAGGATATAATGGCTAAGTCAACGAATTAAACTTTGCTGGAAAGCAAGACCTTAGAAGGTGATAGTCCTGTAGATAAAGTTGATATGTTGTTCCTTAAAAGAGTAGGGCTTCTTAAATTAGAGGTCTGAATATGGCTAGATTAATAGCTAACCCTAAATACAACCAAAGTCCGATAGTGCACTAGTACCGCGAGGGAAAGCTGAAAAGTACTCTTACTAGAGTGTGAAAAGATTTGAAATCTAACAGTTACAGATTGTTACTGCCCTGAGGGGTTGTAACGTACGTTTTGAAAAACGGGCCAGGGAGTTTATTTATGTGGCAAGGCTAATCAATTTTATTGAGTAACCAAAGCGAAAGCAAGTATGAAAGTGCGTTAGTCACATGGATAAGACCTGAAGCCAGATGATCTATTCATGAGCAAGGTGAAGTCTTTCGAAAGGAGGATGGAGGCCTGAACCGGTGTTACGGACATATACTCGAATGACTTGTGAATAGGGGTGAAAAGCCTATCTAATCTGGCAATGGCTGGTTCCTACTGAAATATGCCTCCGTATAGTCTTGTTTTATAATTCATGAGCGGTGTAAAGTACGGATAAATTTTGCAGGGGCAAATGCTTACGGAAATTTTTCCAACTCAGAAACTGTTCATTGTTTGAAACAGGAAGCAGGGGCAGTACGTAAGGTACTGTTCCGAGACCCGAACAAGGGAGACCAGAGTTAAGGTCCCAAAATTTATGCTAAGTGTATCGAAAGGTGTCTTGAACCTGAGACACTGGGGATGTAAGCTTAGAAGCAGCTATCATTTAAAGAAAGCGTAACAGCTCACCTATTGAGGTTCAGGGCCCTGAAAATGGACGGGGCTAAAGCATAATACCGATACTTTGGAGGCACTCAAGATTGAGTGTTCTGGTAAGTAGGCGTGGTTACTGCGCAGAAGATCTTGCGAAAGAAAGGTTGGAGCGGTAACTAATGAGAATCCTGGTAATAGTAGGATGTGATTATTCTGAGAATGAATAAGGTCGAAAGGGTAAGGTTTCCTTGGCAATATATGTTAGCCAAGGGTTAGTCAGGACCTAAGTTGTGTCTTAACTGAGCATGACGATGGATGGCAGGTTAATATTCCTGCACTGATTAAGTTTTTTGTAATTATCTGTTTTCGGATAAACGGGCATTCGAGAGAATGTTTTTTTAGAGAATTTTGTCGAGGGTAATCCTAAGACACAAAAGAATCTATTGAACAAAACCGTTGAGTCCAAGAGCCAGTGAAAAAAATAATTGCTAAACGAATTTAATCACCTGTACCCACAACCGACACTGGTGCCCTGGCTGAGAAGGCCAAGACCTGAAGGGTAAAACTAATTGAGGGAATTCGGCATATTAGTCCTGTAGCTTCGGCTTAAGGGATGTCTATTTTTGTGCATTCCAGAAATGTGTGTGCATTAATAGATCTCAGTAACAAGGACGGCCCGACTGTTTACCAAAAACGTAGCCAAGTGCGAATCAGAAATGATGTGTATACTTGGTGAGACCTGCTCAGTGGTGGTGTCTAAAACTCCTTTACAAGGGAGCTAAGGTCCATTAAACAGCGGGGGTAACTATGACCCTCTTAAGGTAGCGTAATACCTTGTCGTCTGAATGGCGACTTGCATGAATGGTTTAACGAGGTTGTCGCTGTCCCCAATTAGAGCCCTCTGAAAATATGTTTTCTGGTGCAAAGACCAGAGACGCCTAGTGGGAAGCGGAGACCTTGTGGAACTTTACTGCAACTTGTTGTTGTGATTTTATGAGAAATGCATAGCATAGGTAGGAGCGTCGATCTTGTCATTTAGGTGGCAAGGGAGCAACCTTGTAATACTACCTGTTTTTTATAAGATTGCTTACTCTTTATGAAGACAGCAGCAGGCGGGCAGTTTGACTGGGGCGGTGCCCAGCCGAAAAGATATCGGTTGGACCCAAAGACAAACTCATCTAGCTTGGAAATCTAGAGTTGAGTGCGAGGGCAAAAGTTTGTCTAACTGTATTTTGAATAGTAAGAAATGCAGAAGCGAAAGCTGGGCCTAGTGAACCCACGTGCTTTTTTAATAGGAGCCGTGTCTGATAGAAAAGTTACCCCAAGGATAATAAGCTGGTCGCCCCCGATAGTCCGAATTGACGGGGCGGTTTGGTATTTCGCTGTCGGCTCTCCCTATCCTGCGCGTGCAGAAGCGTGCAAGGGTGTCGGAGTTCACGCATTAAAAGGGATCGTTAGCTGGGTTAAGAACGTCGCGAGACAGTTTGTATGATATCTACTAGGTGTGTTATTGTCTGAGTGGAACAAGTTTCTAGTACGAGAGGAACGGGACTTGGATGCCTCTGGTGAGCAGTTGTTATATAGCAGGCTGCATAGCTACGCATTATATGGATAAGAGCTGAATGCATCTAAGCTCGAAGCCATTCGCAAAACGAGACAATTAAGGCCGTCAAAGAAGATGACGTTGATAGAATTCTTGTGTAAGATTGAAGGTTTTCCGACAATTTCAGCATAGAATTACTAAAAGCCTCTTTTGTAGTTTTTTATTTTAAGGGTTCAAAATGATTTCTTCTACTACTTATTGATTGTTCTTTATTTATTAAATAAATTTTTAAATCTTTGATTTGTAATTTTATTATGAAACATAAATTTCCAACATTTTGGGTTATTGTCCTTATTTTTTCTTTAGTATGGTTTGGTAATGAAATGAATTGGATTAGTTTAAGTCTTCCAATTCTTCCTGTAATCTTGATTATAATTGCAATTGGTGCAATATTTAATAATTATAGATAATTGGGCTCTGTTCCAAATGAAGTTTTTTTGATTTAGGATTCCCACTCAAGTTCGACTATTCGTCGAACACCCGCCCTTTAAGAATACTTGAATTGCCAAAATGTTAGCTAAAATTAAAAACTTGAGACAAAGCCTAAATTTCCTCTATAAATTTTTGCTAAAGCAAAAATGATATTTGAATTTACAAGAAATTAGTATAAAATTCAAAAATTATTTTTTATTTTCTACAAAGCCAGAATAATTGTTGTCTAGAATTTCTTTTACTAAATGTTTGTAAACCTAAGGTCGTTCTCATCAAACGACGTTAGCTTTAATTTTTATGTTTGAATATAAAATTTTAAAAAAAATTTAAAAAATGTTGATTGGAGGTGTGTGTATTAAAAAAAGGTTATTCTTTTGAAATGTAGTAAATCATCCATAACGCAGATAATCCTACTAATGAATAGATTACTCTTGAAAGAATTGTCATGTCACCAAAGATAAACATTACTAAGTCCCATTCGAAAAGTCCTACAAGTCCCCAGTTAATGCCTCCGATAATTACCAGAACAATTGCTATCCAATCCATTGCGTTTTTGTGCATCATTTTTATCACCTCCTTTAATTAATTAATAATAAAAAATAATATTAATATTATTGCGAATCTGTTCGTATAATTTTTAGTTTTATTGAGAGAAATGAATATAATATTTATAATATTCTTAATATAATTAACTTTATATATTCTTTTTTATTAAATTTTATATTGAAAGGGGGTGTAAAGAATAAACTAAAATGGAAAACAAACAGATTTCAGCTATTGTTTTGATCGTTGCAATAGTGGTTGTTGGGGCAATGTTTATTGCTTCTCAAGCATTTACCGGAAAAGCAGTTGATACAAGTCTACCAAGTTCTAAATCGGCAGTTGCTTTAGGTGATCTTATTGATTTAGGTGCTTTAGCAAGTACTGATGGTGTTGCTATGGATGATACCGGATATGTGACTGTTATGCAAACTTTTATCAAAACTCCAAATCAAAAAGATTTGTCTGCTGATGTTTCTCTTCAATGTGGTCTTGTAACTGATACAACTGTTAAAAGTAAGGGTGGAGTATCAGACTCTTCTACTGCAGTCGGAAAAATTAGTGTGCGTGTAAAAGCTACTAATTTAGATAATGGAAATGTATATTATTTTGATCCCTCAGAAGAAGGTACATCTCCGGATGGAGGACCTAAAGGAGTAACTTATTGCTCTAGATCTCAAAAACTTGAAGCTAGTTTTGCTGGTCTTAATTGTAAAGCAGATTTATACACAGGTGTTGTTACTTGTGAAGATCCAGAAGAATTACGATTACTTTTGGAAACTTTAGATGCAAATGCTTTTAATTATGTTTTAGCTGACGCTCCTTCAGGAACATGGAAGATTGAAGTACAAGTTCGTGCAGAATCAAATGTTGCTTTAGGTGGTAGTGGTTTGGGTTCAGCAAAAGCAGAAGCATTCGTTGGTCTTGGTTCAACAAGAATCGAAACTCTTCGGTTGATTAAAGGAACTCAATTAGATCCAATGCAAGCAGTTACTTTAGAGTAATTAGAAAGATAATTATTTTTTTTATTTTTTCGAATTTTGGAATTTTTTTTAGCATAAAATGTAAAGGAGTTCTTAAAATTCTTTGTATAAACTTTTTTAAATACTAATTTCTTAAATTATTTATGAAAAAGTGTGTGATGATTTTAGTATTAATTTTACTATTTCCATTTATCGTTGCTGGTTCTGTAGAAGATGAATTAAGCAAGGTTACTTATTATGCTGAAGAATATGAAATGGGTAATATTGATTATATTCAACTAATGGTCTATACTAGTTTTGTGAGAGAAAGTTTGAATGAGGTTTTAGGTGTTGTTAGTCGTGATGAAGGTGGTATTTTAAAAGAGGAACAAATAAGGAGTGCTTTGGGAGAGCCAACCGGTTATACTAAATGGGTTTGGTCTGAAAAAGAAAAGCATGATATTAAGTTAGATAATGAGATTGCATTTTGGGAGAAAATTATTTTTGATGGTAAAAAGATAAGAATTAAACTTAATGCTTTCCCGTCGATGTATAAAAAAGATGGCAGTAAATTATTAGTTTATCATTTAAATTTTCAGGTTGAATTTCAAAAATCAAGCGAACAGATTAATGTTGAGGATAAAATTGATGAGATAACTGTTTTAGCTCAAAATTTTTATGATGATCCTTCTAAAGATAATGCTGAGATTTTAGCAAAAAAATCTGTTGATGCAGAAAAGAGTTTTGAAAATTATTTTAGGAATAGTCAGGATAACTGTGAAGATTTGTTAAAAATAATTTTTGGTTCAGAAAATGAACGTGCTAAGCAAAAAATTTTAGTTCAAGAGATTGATTTTTTTGGAAATGAAGAAGCTGATGCAAAAATTCGTCTTGAAATATGTGATGATTGCGAGTGGAATTGGATTAATTTAAATATGTGGATTGATAGCCGTGGAAAGTTTAAAGAATTGAATAATGAAGTAAAAGATTTTGATTTTAAAAAATATAATAATCTTAAATTAGAGGATTTTTCCGGTCAGGCTTTGACTTTAATTGAGCAAATTAAAATTGAGTTGCAAAATAAAAATTATGAAAAAGCAATGAAATTTAATAATGAATTACAGGCTTTGAATAATGCATGGAATGATAAATCAAATAATGTTTGGGAAGATGTTAATAGTTTTTTTGAAATTAAGAGAAAGGCTTTAGAGAATAGTCAGGATGTAAGTCGAGAGGATTGGAGAAATTTAGAAAAAGAACAAAAAGAATATGAAGTGCAATTAAGAAAGAACAATTATGAAGTTAGAAAGGAATTTTATTTGAATTTGTTTAAAGATTATGAGAAAAAAGAATTTTATTTTGAGGAAGTAAGTTTTGAAAAAAGGTTAATTGAATTGTTTGTTGAAAGAGGTGAAGAAATTTGTGATAATTTAGAAGATGATAATCAGGATGGTTTTTTGGATTGTGCTGATAAACAATGCTCAGGAAAAGTTTGCGGTACCATGAATGAAGAGATTATTGAGGGTAACGAATCTAAATCTATTGAGAGAAATCTTTATTGTATTTCTGATATTTGTCAGTTAAAAGAAGAAGAGTTGGAAAAGAAAGAGGCTATTTGCGGAAATAATATTTGTGAAAATGGTGAATTTGAATTATGCAAAGAGGATTGTTTAAGCTGTCCTGTTTATGAGGCAATTTCTTGTGAGGGAAAATTAGTTGTTAGCGGTGAGGATAGTAATGGTTGTTTACTTCCTGCAATTTGCATTGATGAAAAGGAAACATGTAATTCTAACGAGGATTGTATTCAACCTTTATGTGGTGTGAGTAATTGTATAAAAAATGATGAAGGAATTGGTCGATGTGAAATTACTGAATTAACTGAATGTAAAGAAAATGTTTGTAATGATGGTGAAAAAAGCATTGAAAAATGTTCTAATGGTCAGGAGTTAGTTACAAGTATTTGTTCTGGAGGGTTATGGGTTAGTTTGGATGTTAAATGTTCTGAATCTCAGGAAAATAATTGCAGAGATTATTGTGAGAATGATTTTGTTTTAGATTCTTTAATTGATTGTTCTGGTAATTGGAAATATTCCGGTTTATATCCTGATTGCAGTTGTGAATGGGTTTGTGAAGAGGTTGTAAATGATGAATGTGTTACTAAAAGTGATTGTGGCGGGGAAAATGATGTTTGCAGTAATGGTGAATGTGTGACTTTGCCGGAAATTTTGGAAGAAGAATCTGTTGAGGTTATTATAGAAAATAATGAAGGTACTGATGAAAGTAATGACGTTGAAGTGATTGATGAGGTAATTAATGAAGCTGATGGAATTAATGAAAAAGTGAATGAAGAAGTGACCGGTATTGTTAATTTAGTCTTAGGTTTTTTTAATTCTTTAAGTGGTGCTATTACCGGAAATGCTGTTGATGAAAGTGGTAGTGAAAGTGTGAGTGTTGAAGAATCTGCGAGTGAAGTTGCTGTAAGTGAACCAAGTAGTGAACCAAGTAGCGAACCTAGTTCTCAAGAAACTCCTAATGAGGAAAAAAATGTTGAAGTGATTGATAATGGTGAAATTTCTGAGGATAATAAAGTTTGTCCTGATGCTGGTGAAGCACCAGAAGTTAATGATAATTGTTGGGTTGAAAAAAAGTATGACGATGGTTGTCATGTGGGTTATGATGTTCAATGCGGAGAGTTTAAAGATGATAAGCGGGAGTTTAATAATGAGTTTGATGAAAAGTTTAGAGAGGAAGAAAAATTAAGAATGGAAAGAGAAAAAACCTGTCCTGGCGAATGTAAAAAAATTTGTGAAGAGAAATTAGATGGTGAGATGTATGACCCTGCAAGATGTGTTGAGGATTGTTTAGGGAGTTGCATTTGGGGAGGAATGAAAGAGTTTGTTGATTATTTTGAAAAGGATCATTATAGAAAACAGGAACTTGGGGTATTTACTGCTGGCGGGCAGTGTCGTAAATCTTTACAAAAGACTGAAGGGTTTATTTATTTTGGGGGATGGGGAGAACCTTTTGAAGAGATACAAAATTTGAAGCAAAGGTATTATTCCGGGGGGAATGCTGATTGGTGTAAATGGGAATTAGAGAATTTGTTAAAGCAAAGAAATGAAATTGAAAAGGGTTTGAATGAAGATTTTGCTATTTGGTTTTTTGAAAAGTATTTGACAAGTTCTGCTGATGAATGGGAGAGTCATATGTCCGGGATTTATGAAATTTATTGGAGAAATGTTGATTTACAAAGACAGATTGTTGAGAGGATGAGTTGTTTGGGTTACAAGGATATTGATGAATTTATGGATTATAATTTAATTAATTTAAGTTATGATACTGAATATGGTCACTTTGAATATTGGGAAGAAATTAAGGAAACAGAAATTTATGGTTCTGATGGTAAAGTTAGAATTATCTCTCCTTATATGAAGTTATGGATTTTCCCTCCTAAGGAATTTATTAAAGCTGAAATGCAAAAGGCGATGAAGGAGCAACAATTCCCTGGTTCATCTGAAGAAAAAGCTGAAAGGAATAATGAAGAGGGACCGACTGCAGAAGAAAGAGAAATGATTAAGCAAAATGAAAAATTTATGAATGATTTAATTAAAATCTCGGATAAATATGGCGGTAATTTAGGTGCTAATGTTAATTTTGTTGATCCTGAAACTGATGAATTAGTTTTTAATATTTATGCACAAATTAATAAGGATGATATTATTAAGATGAAGCCAATGCTTCCTGAAGAAGCAAGTGAAGAAGATGTGAGGGTAAAAATTAATTTTGATTTGGTTTATGAGATGATTGAGACCAGCGAAAAAGAAATGCGTGGTGCAGAAATTCAGTCTCCTCCGTGGGATGAAAGACCAAAAAAAGTTGGTGTTGTAAAAGAAGTAACTGATGGAATTAAAATGTTTTTTAAGATTAGAAAAATAATTAATTCTGCTGAATATTATCCGGAGAGTGCTAAAAAAGATGCAGAGAAATTGTTTACTTCATTTTTTAAGATGATGATTAGCATGGGTTCTGATGATGAAAAAAGGGGTAGTGAAGGAGATTTTTCTGACGATAAAATAGATGAAGAGAGTAACGAGCCTTGGAAAGAAAAGGAATCTGTTACCGGTGAATCTATAAGAAATTAATATGAAAGATTTTATATATTATAGTTAATTAAATTAATTATGTATATTATTGGTTTGGCATTATTAACTTTTATTGTTACATTAATTTTAACTTTAATTGTGTTAGAACTTTTTGAAGAAAAGTTTGCTTCTAGATTTATTTTAAATAAAAGGAACCCCTTGGTTCCTTCAGAAAATTTGTAGAATTAAATTTTCTGGAACTTCAAAAGGCGATACTTTTGAAGTCTTTAACCCTCTCGAAGCATTGAAGGGTGATATCTTTTAAGTCTAAAATTGTTTTTAAGATTTAACTATTCCCCTGAATTTTTTTACTTGAATTTTAATGCCCCACTCTCCCCAAATTATTATAAATAATAATTTGCCTTTTAGTTGTTAAATCTTAATTATTAAAAACAATTTTTGAATTTTCTTGAAGTTTTAGAAAATTTGTAGAATTAATTATTTTTATTATTCTTTTCGTTTATAACTGATTATTGTAAGTCCATTGTTTTGTTGAACTTCCATGCTTAGTGGATCATAAGTTTTTATTAAATCAGGGAAATAAAATTCGTTACTAAACAATTGGTCAATTCCTTTTCTTTGAGGCACTACTTCTGATTCAAAAATATCGCCTTTTGTTGATAGGACTAAATATGCTTGGTTCCCTTTATAACTTATAGGAGTATAAAAAATACGTGAATTTTTTTCATCTCTTCCGCCTTGGGTAAAATTTTTGTTTAAAAATTTGATTCCTCTAAATTGAAGAATTAAATTAAAATTTTCTTTGTTGTCAGAATCATAAATATCTGTTATGCATTCTATTTTTGGTTCATATTGAATTTTTGGTGCAGTAGTTTTTTTAGGTTTAGGTTTTTGATATTGATGTTGGGAAATATCCCATGAATCTTCATCATCTTTTTTTATTTTTCCTACTCCAAATCCTTGTCTTCTTTCTGAACTTTGTCTTCCTAGTGAGATATGTGTTAGATTATTATCAAGCAATTTTCCAAGTAATTTATTTTTTCTTCTTCCTGTTGAGGTGATAGGGGGAATACTTCTAATATGTGACATTTTGGTTTTTTAATATTTTTAATTATATTTTTCATAGAATAATTTGATTTATAAAACTTTATAAAAGACATCCGTTGGTTTCCTTTCAGAAAATTTTTTGAATGTTTTGTTCAAATCTTATTTTTTATTGGCAAATCAAAAATTTTGGTATCGCTTTAATTAAACTATCCTGTTGATGTTTTACAAGCGATTAATAGAATTACTTTTTTACCCCAAAAGCATGACCAACGTCAACGTTCCAGTAGCCATCGACACGAAGCCTTCTGCCTCCGAAACTCCAGTAATCGTACAAGGCAGATATTCTGGTAATCTCAGTAAGATTAGAATCAACAAATTCAAGACTCCGAACTTTTGGATTTCTTTTGTATTTTGAAGCTAAATAAGCGATTTTATCTGCTCCAACTTCTCCATATCTTGCAATAATGTAAGGATTCTTAGCTAATGCATAAGTTGATTGTTCACCAACTGCATAGCCAAAAGGAACAAATTTTACACTTGGATCGTTTTTCTTTAGTCTTTCAGTCAAAGCTTTTCTATCCATTACTAATCTTCCGTTTTTTATTGTAGGATTAGCTTCAACAATGACTCCATTGTGAACTTCTTTTCCTGCATGTTTAGGGAGATATAAGTTTCCGTTAAATTCCACTAACCAAAAATCATTTAAAATTTTTAGAATTTCAGCTTCAAATTCTCCTTTTGGATTTTGTAAAGCATCGTAAACTAATGAAGCTGTTTGAGCTGAAGTTGGTCTTTGTAACCCATCTGCGTCTATTTGCTGAGCAAGACTTCCATAAGTTCCTATAAATGAAGGATGCTGAAAAGTAATTTTTCCTTTTTCATGAGGGATTCTAGTTTCATGTATTGCTTCCATGTTTTTTTCACAAATTTAAACTTTATAAAACTTTCTATATTGTTACTACTAAATAATTAATTATAATTCTTCTTTATTTGTTCTATTTTCTCAAATTGTCGTCTATAATATAAGATATAAAAATTAAAAAAGAAATAATGCCGTGTAAAGAATCTCACACGGCGTTAAATTAAAAATAAAATTAAAGTTTAAGCCTTTTCTTTCTATCTTTGAAAGCTACAAATCCTATTGCTGTCAAATATAATACTAATCCAATTTTTGGGATAATCATTGATAGACTAAACCATCCCGGATATTTTCTTTTTTCAAATACTCTCCAATAAGAGATTATTAGTAATACAAAAAGAGCAATCCAACCAACAATTGGTAATAGATATAAGAAAACCCATGCCCAATGAAAACCTCCTAGTTGCAATCTTAATGCTGTACTTGCAAAAGGTATCCATGATAACCAAGGATGTTTATGTTTTAATTTTCGGGCAATAACCATCCATGAGAATGAATGGTAAACATATAGGCTTATTAATAAAAATATTATTGTGATGATTCCTAAAGCTATTAATCCTCCGATTATCCCGCCAATCATAATATCTGTTAGGGGGTTATCAATTATAACTTGTGTATTATCAGCAATAACTTTTCCTACTATTTCAAATGCCATTAATTATCAAACCTCCTTTCATAATTATAATATGTTTTTAGGGTTTATAAGAATTAAGTTTAACCTATTAGCTTTGAATTTTAATAAAAATTAATTTTTTGCAATTCTTATTGCTACAATTACAATAACAATAACCAGGATTATATTAAGTAAGATAATTGCCCATAATACCCAGTTTATTTTGCCAGTAATTGATTTCATTTGATCAACAAATCCTTTATCAGCTTCTTTAATTAAAACTGATACTGGTTGTTGTGAAATTAATTGGTTATTTGATAAAATTTCAAGATTAAACATTTGATCTCCAAATGCTTCTTTGTTTACATCGAATGTTATTAATACTTCTTTAACTTCGCCTTTATTTAATGTGAATGTATTTTGATCTATGCTTGCACTTGATGCCCATGCAGTATATCCTGCTGTATTTAATGTATATGTTGTTGATTCTTCACCAGTATTTGCAATTATTGCTTTAATTATTAATTCTTCTCCTGCTTTTCCATCAGATACTAAACTTGCTGAAACTGTTACTTTTGCATCTGCTTTACAAACTCCAGTTACTTCAATATTTGTGCTGAATTCTGCTTCGTCATCTCCAAAATTATTTTGATAAACATCTTGGTCTTCATCATAAACAAACATTGTAATTTGATAAGTTTTTTGTTCCATTTCTTTAGTTGTTTCTAATGTTACTTCAATTTTTTCAGAATCAAATGCGTCAATACTTCCAACAATTACTTCTTGTGCAATTCCTAATTCTTTATTATAGAAATATACTGATACATCATCCTGGTCTTCATCACCAATGTTCCATACTTCTGCGATAATTGTGATTTTCTCGTCACATAACATTGTTTCTGGTGCTTGAATATTGTAAAGGATTACAAAATTTTCTTCAATTACGATTTCAATATCTTCTTGAGTTGTGTAAGTACATGTATCATCATTATCAAATTCTGCGTCTTCTGCATTTGCCCAAAGGTATAATACATATTCTCCTTCTTCTAATTCGTCAATATTGTCATCTAATTTGATTGTTACTATTACTGTTTCTTCATCGCCGTCTTTAAGTTTAAATTTGCTTTCATCTCCGTCAACATACCATTCATTTGTTGCTTTATTATATAATCCCCATGATAATTTAATGTCTCTGATATCATCATTTCCGTTGTTTTCAATTTGAACTTCTACTTGAATTTCATCCATTGGCAACCATTCAGTGTCTTCTCCAAATCCTTTTACTGTTATGTCGTCAATTTTAACTTTTAGGTTATTTCCTAAGTTTGTTTTTGCAATACAACTTGTAATTTCTTCAGGTTGAATTGGGTTTGTTACTGTTAATGTGATTGGTAAAGTATCAGTTACTGTTAGATTTGTGTTAGAATTATTTGCTGTTACTATTAAAGTACCTGTATAATTTTGTGCTGTTGTTCCTTCCGGAACATTGATGGTTAATGTTATTAGTGAACTTTTATTTGTTTGATCTAATGAAGTAATTGTTCCATTAATATTATTTGATGTTAATGAACCTAATGATAATGGTGTGTTAAATGAGATATTTGTTAAATCTCCTTCATTAGTTTCATTTAATTTGAATGTAACTGTTGCAGTGTTTCCTGAAACAATAGATTGTGTTGCACCTGTTACATCTGTAAATTCAATTGATGCAGATGTGAAACTTATACATAGAATTAATACTAAGATGCTTGCACTTACAAAATTTAAGATTTTGTTATTCATTATGTCATTCTGTAATTACAACGATTTATAAACATTTCGGTTTGATGAAATGGAGATTAAAATGAACCCTTGGTTTCTTTTTGAAAAAGTGTTTTAAAGATTTTAACAAATCCCCTTTTTAATCTTGAATTTTTCCCACATCCCCCAAATTATTACTAAAGTAATAATTTGCCTTTAAGCAGTTAAAATCTTAATTATTAAAAACAATTTTTGAAACTTGAATGGTTAATCCTATTCCTATTATTAATATGTAAAATTAATTTGTTATTTCTTTTATTCCTTTCTTTTAATCTAAATATAAAAAACTTTAAATATCTATGGTTCATAAATGAAACATATGGTTCAAAATAAAAACATAGAATTTGAAATAGTATTAATGTTAATTAATCGGAAGTCTCATTTAAGAGAAATTGCAAGATTAATTAATGAACCTCATTCAACAGTTTTAAGAAAAATTAATCAACTTGTCAAAGATTCTATTCTTGATTATAAAACTGAAGGAAAAAATAAAAGCTTTTTTATTAAAAGAAATATTAAAGCTAGAAATTATGTTCATCTCTCTGAAATCTATAAATTAAATAAGTTATTAGATAAGTCTCCTCAAATGTCAATCATCTTAGAGGATGTTAAGAATAATTTTTCTAAAGGAATGATAATTTTGTTTGGAAGTTATGCTAAAGGGAATGAAACAAAGAATAGCGATATTGATATTTACTTAGAGACCAATGATAATAAAATTAAAAATAAAATAAAGGAATTAAATTCAAAATTAAGTATTAAGATTGGGGAATTTGATTTGAATTCATTATTAATCAAAGAAATTATTAAAAATCATGTTATTATTAGAGGTGTAGAGGATTATTATGAAAAAAATAAAATTTTTGAAACATCTTAACAAATCAGAAAAATTAAAGATTGTTGAGGTTTCTGAAAGTATGAAAGATTCTTATTTAGAAAAAGCAAAAAATTGTTTGAAAGCTTCAAAAATTCTTTTGAAAAATGAGCTTTATGAAAATTCTGTCTCCGAGAGTTATTATTGTATTTATAATTCATTACTTGCTTTATTATTTAAAATTGGAATTAAATGTGAAAATCATTCTGCATCAATTATTATTTTTGAAAAATTATTTGCAGATAATGAATTGGTTAAAATCCTTTTATGGGCAAAAGAAGAAAGAATTGATAAACAATATTATGTTGAGACTCAACAGGTAATAAAAGTTACAAAAAAGTCATGTGAAGAGATGATTGAAAAAGCAGAAGATATTTTATTAAAATTAAGAGTTATAATTGATGGATTAAATAATGAGAAAGTAAATCAGATCCGAAATTCTTTTGAGAAATTGTTAAATTAAACCTTCTTTTCAATCTCTTTTTTTATTTGAGAAATAAAATCTTCTATTTTTAATTGAACTATTTCCTTTTCGTCTCTTTTTTTGATTGCTATAACTTTATTTTCCTGCTCTTTTTCTCCTATTGTTACTAAATAATTGAATCTTTGAATCTGTGCTTCTCGTGCTTTTTTTCCTATTGATTCATTTCTGTCATCAAGTTCTACCATGAATCCTTGTTCAAATAATTTGTTGTATATCTCTTTTGCATATTCTTTAACTTCGTCATTCATTGTCATAATTTTAATTTGGTTTGGTGAAAGCCATAATGGGAATTTTCCATTTAAGTGTTCAGTTAGTATTCCTAGGAATCTTTCAATTGCTCCGTAAATTACCCTATGAAGCATTATTGGTCTTTTGATTTCTCCTTTTTCGTCGGTGTATTCCAGTTCAAATCTTTGTGGTAATGCCATGTCAAGTTGAATTGTTGAGCATTGCCATGTTCTATTTAATGAATCTTTTAAATGGAAATCAATTTTTGGTCCATAAAATGCTCCGTCTCCTGCATTAATTTGATATTTTATTTTTTTCTTTTTTAGAATATTTTCTAATGCTTCTTCTGCTTTGTCCCATAATTTTTCGTCACCGATTCTTTTTTCCGGTCTTGTTGAAAGCTCTATATGGTCAAATTTTAAATTAAATGTATTGAAAATTTTATTGATTAATTCTATTATTTTTTCAACTTCATTTTCTAATTGTTTTTCTGTACAAAAAATGTGTGCATCATCTTGTGTAAATTGGATTACTCTAAATAATCCTGATAGTGTTCCTGAAAGTTCTACTCTATGAACTATTCCTAATTCTCCTACTCGCATAGGTAAGTCTTTGTATGATTTTGGGGAAGTTTTGTAAACTAGCATTCCTCCTGGGCAATTCATTGGTTTAACTAAAAAGTCTCTATTTTCATAAATTGTTTTAAAATTGTTTTCAGAATATTTTGTCCAGTGTCCTGAAATTTCCCAAAGTTTTCTGTCAAGTATTTGTGGTGTTGAAATTTCTGTGTAATCTTTTCTATGAAGTTCTCTCCAGAGTTCTATTAATTTATTTTTTAGATGCAGTCCTTTATGATGCCAGAAAACCATTCCAGGTGCTGTTTCATTAAAGCTCCAAAGGTCTAGTTTTCTTCCGATTATTCTATGGTCATTATCTTTTAATTTTGATGTGTCTAATTTTGATTTTGAAATTTCTTTTAAGAGCCTTTTTCTTTCTTCTTCTGTGATGTCTTCTTCTTCGTGACCTTTAATTACTATTTCTCTTGAGAGTTCACTTAATGGGTGACCTTTGACTTTTAATTCAAATGTTTTGTAATATCCAAAAGGAGAATGTGATACATTATATTTTTCTTTTTGCAATTTTTTTTGTGATTCTTCTAAAATCTTTATTGCATTTGTTGGTTTTCCTAAATTATTTGATAAATGTGCATATGGATAAAGGACTATGTTTTTTGCTCCAACTTGTTCTGCGATTTTTTTTATTTCTTGAGTATATTTTTCAATTGCTTCAGGGATATTTGTGTCATTTTTTTCTATTGCTGTTAATATTACCAGTGCTTCTTTTACTTCGTGTTCTTTTAATTCTTCTTCGGATAAATCTTCAATTGATTTTAATGCTTTTTTTTGTGCTTGCCATTTAATATAATCAGTATGTAATGATAAAATCTTCATATGGTGCTTAAGCTTAAGAGGTTTTTAAAATTAATTGATAATTTTTTTTAAAAAGTGTGTTAAAGATTTTAACTATTCCCCTGAATTTTTTTGTTGAAAAAGTGTGTCAAAGATTTTAACAAATCCCCTTTTTAATCTTGAATTTTTCCCACATTCTCATAACCTCGCACGAAACTTTGTGGATTATTGTTTCTACCACGAAGTTATTCGCCCCAAAATCATTATTAATGATTTGCCTTTAAGCTATAGAGAATTATAAAATAATTCTCTAAAAAGTAAACTAAACCAACGTTAATTCAATTAGTTTACTTTGTTAAAATCTTATTATTAAACACACTTTTTTATTTTTTTACTTGAATTTAATGCCCCCCTTCTTCTCGTAACCTCGCACGAAACTTTTTGGATGTAAAAAAGCATACAAAGATTTTAACAAATCCCCTTTTTAATCTTGAATTTTTCCCACATTCTCATAACCTCGCACGAAACTTTGTGGATTATTGTTTCTACCACGAAGTTATTCGCCCCAAAATCATTATTAATGATTTGCCTTTAAGCTATAGAGAATTATAAAATAATTCTCTAAAAAGTAAACTAAACCAACGTTAATTCAATTAGTTTACTTTGTTAAAATCTTATTATTAAACACACTTTTTTATTTTTTTACTTGAATTTAATGCCCCCCTTCTTCTCGTAACCTCGCACGAAACTTTGTGGATGAAAAAAGCATACAAAGATTTTAACAAATCCCCTTTTTAATCTTGAATTTTTCCCACATCCCCCAAATCATTATTAAAATAATGATTTGCCTTTAAGCAGTTAAAATCTTATTGTTGGTATGCTTTTTTTATTGTTTCTACCACGAAGTTATTCGCCCCCATTATTCCTAAAGTAATAATTTACCTTTAAGTTATATTAAAATCTTATTATTAAACACACTTTTTTATTTCTTTACTTGAATTTAATGCCTCCCCTTCTCGTAACCTCGCACGAAACTTTATTGATATAAAAGTATTTGAAAAATCTCAATTATTAATTACTCTTTTATTATAATTAATCTTATAAATAAATGACTCTTGTATTTTTAATGGTAGAACCTAAAATCATTGAATTAAAGGTTAATGGAAAATATTTAACTCTTGTTGGTTCTAATCATGGTAAATTTAGTGGTTCAAAATGCGGGGAATCAGATTTTTTAAAAAGAAAATATTTTTATGAAGGGTTGATTGATGAATCTGATATTGTTGTTTTAGAACAACCTGTTGGAGGGGAGTTTTATGAAGATATTTCTTTTTTTGCAAAGTTAGGTTTGATTGCATATGATTCTAATAAAGAAGTTTATGTTATTGATCCAAATAATGTTCCAGCAAATAATCTTCAAAAATTTTTATGTGAACATTTTGAAAAAGATGGAAAATTACCCTTAGAAATACATGAAGGTTTTACCGGTAAGATTTCATATGAAAGATACAAAAAAGATCATCCTTTTGAAGGGTATATTGATTATTTAAATAATATCGGAGAATTTTATTTTAAAATTGCTCATGGTATCAATGATTGGAGAAATGTTGTTATTGCTAAAGGATTAGTTGAAAAAATATCTCAACTTTCTGTAGAGAATATTGTTGCTATTCATGGTGCACAGCATACTCGACCTATTGCGTTTTATATTAATAATCCTGAATTAAGACAACAAAAATTTGAGGGATATAAACGTTTTAATGAAGTTGGTAGGCAAGGGATAAAAAAGTTTACTCCTGTTTTTGATATTAACAATATGGATAAATGTATCTGGAAAAGAGAATTAATTTTGCCTGATGCTCATACCATTGTTGTTAAGAGGATTTAATTAAAATGAAAATTCCAGAAAAATTATCTCAAAAAAATATTGAGAAATTGTGTTCACTTGTGAATGCTGTTCAGATAAATATAGAACCGATTTTGTATGGGGAAAGAATGAATAATTATGGTCAGATGGTTCAGGAGGAATGTATGGCTTCAATTGAGGGAAATATTTACGAACCTCCAGAAAATTTTAAGGTAGCTCTGTCTTATAATTGGGATAATATGCCTCAAACATTAGTTCATGAATGTACTCATATAATGTTTCCTTATATTGATGATAGTGTTTATTTAACTGATATTGATAAATTAGAAATTCTTTTTTGGAATGAACCATTAGTGCGAAAAGTCGCAAGAGAAAGATTAATTGATGTATTAGGTAAACATAAATTGTAATTATTTTAAAGTAATAAAATTAGTAAATTTTATAAAGGCTTATTTCTGAAAATACAAATGCAAAATTTTTTATTAAATAGAAGAGATTTTTTGAAGCTCTCTGGTTTGACTGGATTAGCCTTAGCTGGAGATTTGATTATCCCGGATTTAGGTTTTGCAAAACCGAATAAACATTTAAGAAAAAAATTAAGCCCTTGTCTTGATAATTTATCTGAAAAAATTATTTTTCTTGAATCAAGTTGGGATCCTTCAGCTTATCGTGCAGATACAAATGCAACGGGTTTAATGGGTGTAACTCCTATTGTTTTAAGAGAATGGAATGAAATTAGAGGTAAAAAAACTCAAAGTCATACCTCTTCTGATTTGTTTAATCCTATAATTAATGTAAAAATTGGTAGTTGGTATTTGCATGATAGGATTGGGAAAGTTTACATTCCTTGCTATGATTTAAAAAATACTCCTGAAAATATGCTTGCTTGTTATAATGCCGGGCCAGTTAAGATTGCTAAACTTGGAATAACAGATGCTGTAGAAGATTTTAAAAAACTTCCCTCTCAAACTAGGGAATATATTAAGAAATATTGGGGGTTATAAATTTAGAAATATTTAAATAGTTACTATATAGGGGTGATATTATGAAAAATTTAAAGAATTTATTCGTTACAGGGTTGATTTTAGAGATGTTAAGTTTACCAAAGGTTGTTGTTTCTCCGGTGCAAAATGTAAATTTAGATAGAGAAATTTTTACTGATAAGTCTACTAGTGGTATACTTTATGTTAATCAAAATAATAATGGGAGATATGATTTAGTAAATGATAGAAAATCTATTTTATTTCATGGTTATTCATCGGATAATAAAAATATTGTATTAAATAATTTAGTTAAAAGATTTCCTGAAGGATTTAATTTAACTATTCAAGAAAAAAATTAATCAAATGGATTCAAAATATATTTCTTTGTTTGAAGATTCTTTACTTCCTACGCAAGATTATTTAGAGGATTATAAATTATTTAATGTTTTTTATTCTTTTTTTCATAATAAGGAAAAGAATCTTCCGATTGTTCCTATAAGAGAACATCCTTCAAGAGAGGATAAATATTTAGTTCTTGATGGACATCATAGAATAACTATTGCAGGTTTATTTAATAAAGAGATTAATTGTTTTGTTGCTCAATCAAAATATGATTTAATGGATGAGGAAGAGGAAAATCCGGGGGATAATTTTTATTTTGGAGGAAATCCTTTTAATAATATCTTTAGCAGATGGAATGATGTTTTATACTTTGAATCTCTTTTGGATGTTCCTAAAACTTTTAAGGATTTAAGATTTCAATATAGTTTTTTAAAAAATGTTGATATAGCAAAAGATTATTTTAAAGCAAGAGGTTTTGATTTAGAAAAGAGAGTTAATTTAAGTGATAATTAAATTTTATAAATAAATTTATCAATATCTTTTTGCGTGATTTTGCTTCTTCTTTCCTGATGTTTTGTTAAATAATTATTTATTTTATCAATTAAAATTTGTTTTAATTCTCCTGATAACAATTTTCCTGATTTGTAATCATCATGTATTTGTTTTAATTTTTCGTCGTTTTCTTCTAAATAGATTAACCATTGGTATGCTACATCTATGTCCGGATTTCCTCCGAATTTTCGATGTTCTTCAATTGTGTCTCTTCCTCCGCTAAATGCGTATTTGTTTATTTTATTTTTTACAACTTTCGGTGAATCTGTCATTAAAATTGCTTTTTCGTGATCTGTCGATGACATTTTTTCATCAATGCCTGTTATTGCAGGCATCATTTTTGCATGCATTATTGCCGGTTTTTGATGACCTAATTTTTCTATGACATCTCTGGAAATTCTAAAGTGCGGGTCCTGGTCAAATCCCAACGGGATTAAGCATGGTTTATTTGTTTTATTTAATACATTAGGTAAAAATACCGGTACTGTTTGCATTGCTGTATAAAATATGCTTCCGATATTATTTGAATCTGTAAATCCAAATGCTGCTTTAATTGTTGAAAAAGTTATTTTTTTTGCAACTTTAATTGCCTCGGGATACATTATCCCTGCGTGTTTTGTATCAATTAAAAAGTGTGTTTTTTTCGGATCAAAATCCATCGCAATTACGTCAAGCATATTTTCATAGGTCCACTTTTGAATTTCTTCATATGATTTATCTTTATATAAAAATTTTTCATCGTCTGTAAATTGAAACCATAATTCTACGTCAAATGTTTCCTGTAGCCATTTTACAAATTCCCAAATTCCAATTACATGTCCAAGATGTACTGGTCCGGATGGTCCACAACCAGTGTAAAGAAAGAACTTATTTCCTTTTTCATATTCATCTAATGCCCATTTTAAATCCCGATGAGCAAAATATATTTCTCTTCTTAAATAATGAGAATCTTTTTTTGTAATTTCTTTTATTTTATTTAGAATTTTTGAATCTAATCTTTTTATCCCAAATTGTTCTATTAATTTATTGTAATCTACTGTTCCTTTTACTTCATAAGGGGTTACTTTGAACTCTTTTTCATTCATAATCTAATAGAGGAGTAAAGGTCTTTTAAATATTTTCTAAGAATTGGTTCTGTCCAGAATTAAGTTTTTTTGATTTTAGGATTCCCCCTTCAATGAAAGACCCCTCGGTTCTCTTAGAAAATTGTTTTTAAGATTTAACTATTCCCCTGAATTTTTTTGTTTGAATCTTTATCCCCACATCCCCCTCATTATTGCAAAGCAATAATTCGCCTTTAAGTTGTTAAATCTTAATTGTTAAAAACAATTTTTTAATTTCCTCAAAGTTTGGAAGGGGTATCTTCTAAGAATTAATTCTTTTTATCTAAAACATATAAACAAATTTCTCTTGCATCTTCTTTCCGATAATTAAATTTTTTTTGCAGATTTTCAAGTAAAAATCCGACATCCCTTTTAATTTTATCATCGTATTTTTCAAAACTTTTTTGACCATATTCTTTTAATGCATTTCTAAAATTTTCATTTTTTAAATACGGGAGTAATGCACTTTTTTTTAAATTTTCTGAATAAATTGCAAATAAATCTCTATATTGGTCTGTTTCTGTTATCTTTTTTTCTTCTACTAACATTTCCTGCGGTAATGTTTGTGTTGCAAAATCTTTATGCATTTGAATCCTAAATTTTTTGTATCCTAATTCTTTTAACTCTGGTTTTTCCGGTAAAAACATTCCTCCCGCATCAGCAATTACTCTTTCAATGCCCTGGAAAAATGGTTCACCAATTACAATTTCATCCCCTGTATAAATACATTTAATTGTTTGTTCTTTTGGTGAATAATTTATTGCAAATAAATAATTTTGAATTGTTTTACTTATTTCTTCATCATTATATCGATATAAACATTCTTGAACTTCTTCCAGAACTTTATAATCATAACTTTTTTTAACTGCTGTTAAAACTTCTGCAGATATATCTGCTTTCTCTTCGATTTCTGTATAACTTGGTTTCATTATCCCTTCAAAAAATTCCTGAACCATCTCCATTGTGAAACATTTTCTATCTTTTGATTGGTAAGTTGACATAAAATTTCTTAATTCTTTAATTGATGTTCTTCCGGAAAGACCATCAAAACCTTCTGATTCTGATTCTCCTAATACTTTTTCTTTTACTTCTCTTGTAAAATTATTTTTATCTTCTTTACTTAGCCAATCCGGAATTTTTCCCCCATAAATTTCCATCTTTAATAACAGCATATCTTTATCTGTATAATTCGCATATCTTTCCGGACTGTTTATCCATTTTTTTAAGGGTTCAGATTTAATATTTAACCTCGATGAAACAACAATCTTTGCAAAATTTTCTAATACCCCTGGTAAAAATTGCTGTTCAATTTGTTCTCCAAATTCACTCTTATAAATTTGAATTTCTGTTTGAGGCACTAATACATATGGAATTTTTCTAACGACAATTCTGTCTCTGAACGCTTTATCTTTTTCAAATGCATCTTTATCTTCCGGATTTGTTAATCCGATAAATAGAGAAGAAATTTTTTCTTCTAATTCTTCAGCTCGTTCGACAGAGTCGCTGACAACACTATGAAGACCTAATAATCTTTTTTGATTTTCTCCTTTAATGTCCATTAAAGCATAAATCCCGTTATTTGTTCTTGCTAATTGAGGGTATTTATATAGCACTGCATCACTGCTTCCAAAAATTTTATTTAATTGTTCCTGTAAATATTTATCCAATTCTATTTGATTTTTTATCGGGTCTTTTGGGTTCCATACGCTTATTCCCTGCCCTTTTCGTCGATCAAATTTAAATCTTTTTGCCCGAATCATATTTAAAATTTTTTCCGGTTCTAAATCTTTTTGTGTAAGCTGAGAATAAACTGATGTGCAAATTGTGCAAGGATCTTTTTCAAATATCCATCTATATTCTTTATCTTCGAATAATTGTTTTTTGAATTTTTCATCATGGATTAATTCTTCTAAAAGTTGTTTTCTGTGTTTTTTTTGTATTTGGATTATTGGATGATCATGATGCGGGCATGGAATATTTAGTTCTGTTTGATTTTTTTCTTTTGAATTTAATTCGTGAAGATTTAATCTCCATAATGTTTCATATGTAATTCCTTCTTCTGTTAAAGCATATTCTTCAAATTTTGTAATAAAATTTGTTAAAAATGTACTTTTACCGCTCCCTTTTGGTCCTTCAAAAAGATAAATTGAATTACTTGTCGAGTTATCTTTTAGCCCTTCTATTAATTTAATGAACTTTTTTGAAAAAAATTTATCTGCAAAAAAAGGTCTTTGAGTATTTTTTTCAAGTAAATTTGAAAGGTCATATGCTGTGCTTTTAGGTTCTCCGGGATATTCTTCAATTCCTTCAGGGATAAAATAATAAACCATATCTCTGGTTAATTGAAATATATTTCTTAAAAATTTTTTTGGTTCTTTTTCAGTTTTTTGCAAAAATTCATCTAATGAAATTGAATGTTCTACTGTTTCATTTCTTAAATTTGCAATTAGATTTTGTTTACTTTTCATTTTTGTGCTTCTATAAGTCTTTTTCTTATTTTTTTATCTTTCATTTTATATCTGACCTGATTATTCATTGTGAATTGACCTTGATCATTTTGTCCCATAATTACTTCTGTTGTATCTAATAAAACTGCATTTCCCCAAATATGTTCTATTCCAATCATAGTGTTTGGAATAAATTGTGTGATTAATGGTTTACCTTCAAAATGGTGTTTAAGATATAATGATTCTTCATTTGTTTTTTTTAGATTAACTGTAATATGTGGCGGATCAGGTAAAATTCCGATGAGCATTTTTTTATAATCTTCTGCTTTTCTGCTTTTAATGTAATATTCCATTTTTCTTTCTTGTTGATTGATTCTTTGACCAATAACATATAGTTTATGTTTATCCATAAAATCTTGATCTACAAATCTATTAATTAATTCAAAATCTGAAAATTCTTTTCGTAATTTAAATATCATCTCTTTGCCTTTTCCGGTTTTAAGGTCGTATTTTTCCCTTGTTTCTGTATCTTTTATTTTTTCAAAATCATAAGTTAATTTTCCTTTATCTGCAAGTTCTTCAACATATTGAATTAATCTTAATCCGATTGCATAAGGATTTATTCTACCTTTTGTTAATGCTGTGACTCCTGCATTTAATTTTGCATAATCAATTTCACGACTTCTGACTATTTCGTCATTTCTAAATAATTCGTCATGCCAATAACTTGCCCATCCTTCGTTCATGATTTTTGTTCTCATTTGAGGTGCAAAATATAATCCTGCTTCTCTTACAATTGTTATTATCTCTTTCATCCATTCATTTTCTTTTTTTCTTAATTTTGGAGAATTATGTAAAATATATTCTAACACGTCGTTATGTTTTTTTGGTTTTTCTTCGTTTTGATATCTTTTAAATTGCTCTTCAAATTCCGGAAAATTATTTTTAACATCTGCAAAAAATAATGAATCAATTAATTCCGGGTTTTGGTCTAATATTTTATTATATTTCTCTAGTTCATCAGATTGTTTTGAAGGTCTGATACTTTCTTCTTTTAAAAAGATATTAAAATAAAAATCTACTTTTGGAGGCAATTTTATTTCATTTGGAAAATTTGCCTTGTTTAAATCTTCATGAAACCCTACGATATTATCTAATCCTCTTGCTGCTTCAATCACATAATCCACCCATCTGCCATGTTTACTTCTTAATCTTTCTATTGCTCTTTTATTTGCAAGTGATTGACCGACAAAATCATCGTTCCATGTCTGGCGAAATAAAGCATTGTTTTGAAAAAAATCTATGTGGCCTAAAACATGATAAAAAATCATTGTGTTCATCCAATCTGTATTATTATCGTTATAAAATGACATTGCAGGTCTTGAATTAATTACTGTTTCATATGCATTATGCGGGCTTATTTGGTATTCTCCTTCTCCGTGCAAAACGTGTATATCCTGAATCCAATAATCATACATTGTCGGGATAAATACCTTTGGTGATAATTCAATCATATCTCTGTTAGTTACATTATATTCCAATGTATGGGGATCGAATTTTAATCCTGCGTTTTTAGCTTTTTCTTTGCATCTTTCCATTATTTGTTTTGCGTTTATGTCTATTAATTCCATTATTCTGATATAATTTGTTTTAATCCTTTTATTATTTCTTCTTCGTTAGCAGTATCTGCCATCATTGAGTAAAGTCTTAAGTGATCTTTTTCCTGTTCTAATAATCCTGATTTTTTGAAATATTGTTCTACAAATGTATCTCCTAATTTTGTTCCTCCGGTATTTTGTGCAATTGTGATTCCTATTCTGTTTGAGTATGCAAGCATATTTCCGACTTCTTTGATTGTTTCTTTTCCTGTCTGATCCCAGTCATCTCCGTCTGTTCCATGGAATACATAAATATTATAATCCCTTGCTAAATTTTCTTCTTCAACAATTTTATTGACTAATTTAAATGCACTTGATACTTTTGTTCCGCCTGCTGTTGAAATGGTATAATATTTATGGAAATTTTCAACTTCTTTTGCATCTGTATCATGAACTATAAATCTTGTTTTTACATTTTTTTGATATTGATATGTTAACCATGCATAAATCATTAAATGTTGATTTACAATTACGTCTGTGGGTTTGCCTTGCATTGAACCAGAATAATCCCTTAAGAAAAAGACTAATGCCTGCGATTCATATTCGACTTCTCTGGATAAAACTCTGTATATTTTATCTTTTGGATCAACAATTAATTTATTGGGGTCAATTTTGCCTTTTGGATTTATTTTTTTTAATCCAAGATTTGTTTCAATTATTTTTCTTAATGTTCTTTTTTTGTCTAAAAATTGTCCTGTTCTGGAGTTTATATCTGTAAGATCATATTTGAATTTTGTTAATGATGGTTTTGTGCCTTTATCTTTTAAATGTGGTAATTCAAATTTTTCAGTTAAGATTTTTCCCAGTTCATAAGTACTTGATTCTAATTCATGTTCGCTTCCTTCTCCATCTCCTCCTTCTCCGGATTCTCCTTCTTCTCCATGTTGGTCAAGGGGTTTTTCTCCGATTACATCTCCTTCTTCGCCTTCGCCACTTCCTCCCATTCCGTCTTCATTTTGAGGTTGTCCATGATAAAATTTTTCTTCAAAAACATTTGGGATAATTACTACTTTACCATTTTTGCCAGGTTTTGCAATTTTATCCATTCTAATTTTTTTTGGAAATCCGTCTTTTTCCCGTTGTTCATCTCTTTTTAACAAATCTTCCATTGTTTGTATTTGCATTACCGGAGAAGTATTTCTTTGTAATAATATTTCAAAATCGCTAAAATAATTTTTGTTTGGTTTTATAAAATTTGGTAAATAATGTTCTTGAGAATTTATTTTTTCTTTATCTATAATTTCTTGTTGTACAATTTGAGTTCTTTTCATTTTGGTTTATTTTTCGCAGTTTGATTGCGACCAAAAGGAAAGCCAGAGGGATTTTCATTTTAAAGAAAATTTCTCTTTATTTAATGTTAAAATTATATTTATTCTTTAAATCAAAATTATGCTTTTGGTCCTCGAGCATTTTCTGCAAAATATTGTATTGTTTTATCTGCACAAGTTGGGCAATATCCTAATTTATTTAACATTGTTTCTATCATTCTTGTTCTGACTTTTGCATTTTCTTCGTTTGTTCTATTTGCTAATGCTCCTACTAAACTTGATTCTGTTCCGATATCTGATTCAAATCTTGTATCTGTAATTGCCTTTACAAGTGTTGTGTTATCCATAAAATCATATTTTGGATCAGTTTGCATTCTTTGAGCATATGTTTTTAATATTGTACTTCTAAAACTTGCACTTTGTTCTTTTGATTTTAATCCAATTCTTCCTTCAATTGAATTAATCCATCTTTCATCAACTTTAATTTTTTCAATTTTTCCGGTTTGTGGATCTTTATAACTTAACATTTTATCTTTTGGAAGATTGTCTCCTGATAATGCGACAACCATATTTACATAATTTCTTACTTCTTTTACAATTGCTTCTGGCTCATCCATATATGCATCAAAAATTCTTTGTTTAACTTGGTTCAAATAAAGTGTTTCTGCAGTTTTAATATCTTCTAAATATTTAGTTCTTCTTCCTGAATCTGTTACATAATCTAAAATTACTCTTTCTAATGATCCAAAAACATCTCCTGCAAATATACATTTTCCCTCTTGTGTTTTAGGGCTTTTTGTTAAAATTGATTTTGCTCTTTCTAAATTTCTATGAGTAAAACCAGATTGTCCAAATCGTTTTGTGACATCCGGACTTGTGCTTAAATCATCTATTAATTCTGTTAAAGTTTTAAGACTTTTTTCTCCAGCTACTTCCCCTGCTGCTAAATTCATTATCTCTTGCGAGGTTAATTTATCTGATTTTGGTAATCTTGTTAATACTCCTCCAACTGATAGTGCATAATTAGTCAATGGATCAACATGCAAATTATCTCCTCCAAATGTTGTTAGTTTTTCTTTATTTCCTATGACATATGCTGTTAATTTTTTTTGTAATTTGTAATCAGTATTATGTCCGACGAAACATGTATCACATCTATCTAAAATTGGTGCTTCTTCTGCTGCTTCCTGGAATTTTGCAAATTCTGCATTATTTGATGTTCCAATAATAAATGTGTCCATTGGCCATTTAAATCCGTCAATTTCTATTGTTCGATTTTGAATTAATCCTAAATAAAGTTTAATTAAATCTGCTTTATTTTTGAAAAATTCGTCGGGAGAATGGATTCCTCCCCCTGCTGTTCTTGATAAAGCTCCTCTTCGTAAATCAAATCTGTATGGATTATTTGAATCTTCTAAATGAAGTAATCTTGTAATTGCTTCATCTCCTAAAAGGTCTACTGCTGAAGAAGTAATTTTATCTTTTGCAGGATATTTTCCTGTTAAGATTCCTCTTGTTGGACTAATTGGAACTTTTACTATTTCTATATATTCCTGCATTATTTTATTTAAATCCTCTTCTGTATGTTCTTTAATTTTTTCTAAAATATATTCACTGCATGCTCCCAAGGGTCTGTAATTTTTAAAAAATGATTCTATTTGTATATTATTAAATCCTAATTGTCCTAAAAATTCTTTACTTGCATTTTTATCATTTTTTAAATTCATTGCAAAAATCATTGGATCTTCATAAGTCTGGGATTCAATTTCTTTGATGTCTCCGAAACCTGCAATATTTTCTAAACCTTTAAATTTGAATGTGTATCTTTCATTACCCGGCATTGCAATAAAATTTCTGTATGTCTTAAATAAATAATCTACTAAATAAGTTTTACCATTTCCCGGCTCTCCTACTAAAATAAATGCTCTTTCTCTTGCGGATCCTCCGTCGGCACCATCTTTAATAAATCCAACCAGTTGATTTAATTCATCGTACATTCCGACAAGCGGTTTTTCACCTTTTCGAAATATATTAAAATCATAAGTTGTTTTTCCGTTAACATTAATTTTTGTGAATGCATTTTCTCCATCAAGAATCATACGAGAAATAGATTCAAAAGCGTTTTCAAAACGTCTTTTACCCTCTTTAACTTCTGTCAAGTGAGTTATTAAACTCGCTTCACCTCTCATCACCATATTATTTCATATGTTCTATTCTTTATAAATATATGTCTTCAAAAATATTCATTTAGATTCTTGTATTTAATTTTTTTTATTTTCTACAAATATTTATAAATCTCAATTACCTGTTTAATAAAAATGAGGAATATAATAGCACTAATAATCTTTGGAATAATTTTGGCTTCTTTAGCTTCAGCTGAAATTTTAATTGTTGAACAACCTAATGAGATTTATAATTTGGGTGATACAATTAATTTGAATTTTAAAGTTGTGACATTAGAAGATTTAAGTAATTTTTTTAATATGAATTTTGTTTGTAATGGAAAGAAAACAAAAATCCCTCAGGAATATTTAACCTTAAAAAGCGGTGAAGAAATCGGAATTGAAATGACACTTCCTTTAATTAAAGAGTTTAAATCTTCCGGTTCTTGCAATATTCAATCTGGTTTAGGTGAAGTATTAACTAATGATTTTAAAGTATCAACTTTAATTGATGTTGAACTTTTAGAGGAGAAATCAGATTTTATCCCCGGTGAAAATTTAATTATTAATGGTGAAGCAAAAAAAGAAAATGGCGGTTTAGTTGAAGGATTTGTTGAAGCAAAGATTGGTTTTGATTCTGAAGAGATTCTACTTTCAGAGATTGTTAGTAACGGATATTTTACTATCAGTTATCCTTTACCTGAAAAAACTAAAGCCGATGAATATACTGTGAGTATTAAGGTTTATGAAAAAGATGAGGAAGATGTTATTACTAATAATGGTCTTATGAGTTATAATATTAAGATTTTGCAAGTTCCGACTAATTTAGAGATTGTTTCTGAAAATGTTAATGTGATGCCAGGAACCAGTTTTAAAATTAAAGGTATTTTGCATGATCAAACCGGTGAAAAAATTTCATCTTCTGTTGTTTTTTCTGTTATTAATGATAAGGGTATTTTAGTTGAAGAAAAAGAGTTGTCAACAGATGAATTTTTTGAATATTTTATAATCCCTAATGAATCTGTTGCTATATGGAATGTTGAAGTTGTTTCTGAAATGATTATGCAAAAAATAAATGTAATTATTTTGGAAAATAAAAATGTTAAAACTGAATTAATTAATAAAACTCTTTTTATCGAGAATATTGGTAATGTTTTTTATAATGATTCGGTTATTGTTAAAATTGGCAATGATTCTGTAACTGTTCCTGTAGGTTTAGCTGTTGGTGGGGTTGAGAAATATGTTTTAACTGCTCCAAATGGCGAGTATCAAGTTGAGATTATTGCTGACGGTGAAAGTAGTTTAATTCACGGAGTTATACTTACCGGCAGAGCTATTGATGTTAAGGATCCTTCATCTATGGCACTTGAATTTGTTTCTTATCCTATTGTATGGGGTTTTATTATTGTGATTTTACTTTTTGTTGCATTTATTATCTTTAAAAAAGGTTACAAAAAAACTTTCTTTGGTTACATTACTTCAAAGAAAAAAGAAACTGTTTCAAAAGAAAAGGATATTAAAGAAAAGACTTTTGTGGCTTCGAAAAATAAGGCTGAATTATCTTTATCTATTGAAGGTGATAAGCAAGATGTAGATTTAGTTTGCTTAAAATTAAAAAACTTTGAAGAATTTAGAGATAAAACCAGTGGTGTTGAACAAGTATTGCAAAATATTAATGAATTTGCTTATAGTAAAAAAGCAGTAACTTATGAAAATCAGGATTATTTATTTTTCCTTCTTATTCCAAGAAAAACTAAAACATTTAAGAATGAAAAGGCTACATTAGAAATATCTCAATATATTATTAATTCATTAAGTCATCATAACAAATTTTTTAAACAAAAAGTTGACTTTGGTGTTTCTTTAAATTATGGTCCAATGATTATTAAAGAAGATGATGATAAATTTATGTTTATGGGTCTTGGCGACTTAATGTCTGTTGCTAAAAAGATTTCTTCTTTATCTCATGGTGAAGTTTTAGTTAGTCCAACTATGAATAGTAGAATTATGAGCACTGCTAAAACTGATAAAGCTGAAGAAGGTAAAGTTGTATTTTATAAACTTAGAGAAATCAAAGATAATGATCAGCATAAAAAATTCTTAAAGGGTTTTGCTGAAAGAATGGATAAGGATAAAAATAAAAAATAATTATTTTCTAATTATCTTTTTATTTTTTATTAAACTAATGATTGTTGAAGGTTTATTGTCTATTGTTCCGTCGTTGATAATATAATCTGCTTTGCTTAGTATTTCTTTATTTATATTTTTTAAATTAGTCATGTGTTTTTCTCCTGTAATATTTACACTTGTTGTTACAAAGATTATATTTATTTTTGATAATTCTTGGCTAAACCAATTATTTGGTATTCTTATTCCGATATTTTTTCTTTCTGGTATAAGTAATTTAAGAGGATATTTTGCTTTTAGTTTTTGATTTGGGTTTAAAATAAATGTAAATTTTCCTGGCAATTTGTTTAATTCTTTTTTGAATTGTTTATTATATTCTGTGTTTTCATTAATCCATTTAATTGACGGTACAATTATAGAAAATGGTTTTTTATCTCTTTGTTTAATTTCTCTTAATTTCTTTATTGATTCCTCGTTTTTTGCATCACATCCAATGCCATAAATAGTATCTGTTGGGTAGATGAAAATTTTTCCATTTTTTATTTCTTTGATGTAAAATTCTTTATTTTGTAAAAATTCTTGTTTATTTATTATTTTCATTTTAAACGGCTCTTTTCGGAATTAAGTTTTTTTGATTTTAGGATTCCCACTTCTAGTTCAAGCTAAAGCTTGAAGACCCGCCCTTAATGAATACCTGAATTGCCAATATGTTAGCTAAAATCAAAAACTCTAAACAGAGCCATTTTAAACTTTAAATTTTTCAAATTCTTCTCTGTTCTCTAAATCTTTATCCCGATAAGCAATTATTAATTTTTTTGCGAGTTTTTTATCTTGTTTTTGGTCATATACTACTGTTGGCCCTGAAATTTCTTCATCTACTAAAATATTCCATTTTATTTTTTTAGCAATTTCTTCTATGAAGATGTTTTCTTTGTGGTCTCTTCCTACAAATATTAAGCCATTATTTTTAAACATTCGTCCTCGTTTTAAAAAAAGTGTTTCTTCATATTTTGGATTTTTATAATCAAACAAGCATTTTACTTTTTTAGCATAATCTTTTTCACAAAGCAAGCATCCTCCTGCGGGAGTGGGATATTTAATTTTATATTTTTTGGCAAGTTCTATTTGTTCTATTCTTTGTCTTCCATGTAAAGATAATAATTTTTCTCTATTGACTAAACCATTTTTTTCATATTCTGTTTCAGGCAATAATTTTGCAGATAATGGTCTTAATATTTTATTTTGGAGTCCTGCTTTTTTTTCATCAAATAATAAAATTTCTTTCATTTGCGACATTGGTCTTTGTCCGATTACTTCGCCTGTTGCTATTACTTCTATTTTTAGTTTTTTGGCTTCTTTTTTTGCCTGTTTAAATATAAATATTTTGCAATCTTTGCATGGATTTAATGCTTTTCCCCTTCCATATTTTGGATTTTTTGTTAATTCTAAATATTCTTTAAATTTTTGTCCTTTTGTTGCATCGATTATATGCAGATAATATCCTTGTGTTTGTGCAAAGTTTATTATGCAGGGTATATCATTACAGCATCCTCCTCCAAAAGGTAATTTGACAAAAACTAAATGGATTTCAAATCCTTGCTTTTCAAGTAATTTTGCGGTTAATCTGCTGTCTAATCCTCCGGAGAATAATACTATTGCTTTTTTAATCATGGCAATTAAATAGCAAAATTGATTTTTAATGGTGTTGGTTTAAAAATTTAAGATTGTTTCATTTAACATTATTATTATTATTATTAACCGAAGTTTCACAAAGTGAAATTTGGATAAAATCTGCAAGGTTTCGGAACCGTTAAATTTCTGTTATGTCTGTAGAAACTTGTTTCAACCAATGGTTAGTGCAATGATCGGCAAAGCCGAAATCCAGAGTTATTAAGTTGCGTTAAGAAAAAAATTACAAATCAGAAATCCCTTTATCAAGATAATATTCTTTAAATCTTTTTCCTGATAAATCGTACAAGCATAAAACTCTTTTCTCTGTAATAAATATCCCATAACCTTTTGGTGGAGTTCCAGCTAATGCAAAAAAATAGCAATCAGAGTTTTTGTTCTTATCAGGAGTTAAGACAATTAATTCTCGATCTATTTTTGCTCCTCCATAAGTTTTATTATAATGATCTATAAGAATATTTTTGATCTCTTCTTTTGTTATTTTTCCAGAAGTTTTATTATCCATCTATTAGAATATAATCTAATCCCTTAAATATTTATCTAATTTTTTTTAGCAACTTAATAATTAGACCTAACATCATTTAAATAGACAAAATCTAATCTTATCTTGTTTTTGTATAGCAAAAGAATTCTGAAGAATAATCTTCAATATCGCTGACTTCTTCAAACATATTAATTCTGTTAGTTTTTAGGCTATTACCATTAAAATACAAAATCTTGTCTAATGCAGTTCGAAAGATTCTTGTTTCTTTAGGATAATTTTTTTGGATAGTTTTGGCACTTGATAGAGTTCTTGCAACCCATATTCCCCCTCTACCTTTTTCACCATATTCTATTTGATCTGGTTCATAATACCATTTGTTTATTGAATATTGTACAATATTAGGATTTTTATGCATTCCCAGAGATTTCAGATCTTTTGTGACAACTTTATACCCTAAACTATATACTTTGCCATCAAGAATTATAGAATTAATTTTTATCATAAATGATTAAGTTAGTGAAGAATTTTTTTGAGATTGAAATTTGATAAGGGTAAGGGAGTGATTTGTGATTTAGTGAGATAGAATAAGTTTTTTTTATTTCGTCTATCGCGTGGCGACTTTGAAAAGCGGGTTAAAAAAGAATTATTTATAATTGTATAAAATATTTTTTTCATTTTAATAATTCATTATCTCTTTTATATAGAAATTCCCTTTTTATAATTTTCGTTTTTGGAATTTTGAGTTAAATTTAGGTTTTATAGAATCCTTTCGTAAAAGATTATTTAAATAAAAATTTCATATTTTCTATTATGAAAAAAGAGTGGATGATTCTTGGGTTTGTCTTAATAATTGTGATTTTTGCAGGGTTTTATTTCTTTAAAAATCCTAATGTTGTGAAAGAAATTCCTTCAGGGGATTATAATATTGAGATTAATAATTTTGCTTTTGCTCCTCAAGAATTGATAGTTAAAGTAGGAAGTACTGTTGTTTGGAATAATAAAGATTCTGTAAAGCATACTGTTACTTCTGATAGTGGAACTGAATTAGGTTCAGAATTATTAGGAAATGGTGAGAGTTATTCTCATACTTTTAACAATGTTGGAACTTTTGAATATCATTGTACTCCTCATCCTTCAATGACTGGGAAAATTATTGTTGAATAATTATTTAAAAAATTTAGAGATTTCTAAACCAATATAAAACACAAGAGAATGAAATAACCACCAAAAGTATGGCGATAATGTTAAACCTAAGATTACAAATGGTGGTGCATTATATCTTGCTGAAATTCCTAATAATTGAATAAATCCTGAATAAGATGTCATTAAATAAGAAAAAGATATCCATGTTCCTGCAAAGATTGCAAATAAAGCTTTTTTGTAGTGTTCTTTATTATCAAAAATTGTGAACCAAATAAATGCTAATAATGTTGCATTTCCAAATTTTAAAATATAGTAATAATTTGATTCTCCTACTCCGTGAATATGCATTAAGAAATCTGCAAACCAGAAAATTGCAACAACTAAGATTATGTTATATATAATCTTCTTTGTTATTTTTATTTTCATTCAATTTAATCGGTTTATATGTTTAAATATTATGATACAAATAGATTATTCAATGTATATTTCAAAAAATTGAGTAAATTTTTTCCCTTTTTCTTTTGCATCTTTTATAGATATTGCATAATTTTTCCCTGAGTCTTTTAGTTCTTTTGGTTCAATGAATAACCATCCTTCCCGATTAAATCTTAATGCTATTACCGGTGTTAGTTTAAATATCTCTGAAAATGTTAGGAATCTGCTTATTTGGTCTTTTGAGATATAAATTGTTTGTTTTTTGCTGGATTTGACTTCAATGCAGAATTTTTTATCTTCTTTTCCTGCAATTAAATCACAATCTGCATTTTCCATTGTTCCACTTCCTGCAACTCTTACGACTCTGTAAATTCCGGTTTCAATGAATTTTTGGAAAAGTTCTCTTTCTGTTTTTGAGCCTTTGGCTTTATTTTTTGGCATGATTGATTTTTCTTAAATTTAATTCTTTATGGCATTCAAGGAACCAAGGGGTTCACATTCCATGTGGCATTACAGGAGGCTCCGAAAGTTTACACGAGTTTTCATGATAGCCCTTGATACGAGTGTGGACTTGAGTAGAAAGTTTACACGAGTTCTCATGATAGCCCCTGATACGAGTGGGTTTGAGTTTAGAGATGCCCCCGTTCCGCAAAGTTTGAGGACGAAGTTATTGAACAGCGACAAACATTTTAAATGAATAACGACTTTTCAATGACTGAGCCAGCTTAAAAACTTCAAAAGTATCGTCTTTTGAATGTCCCAGAAAATTTAATTCTACAAATTTTCTGAGGAAACCAGCGGGTGTCTTTTACAAATCTCTTGCTTGAATTGTTCTTCTGTTATTTGCTTTTGCTCGTTTTATGGCATCTCTTAATATTTCTTCTACTTTTCTTTCAAGTGCCATTCCTACTTCTTCTGCAACGCTTGATACTGTATTTTCCTTATCCAGTTCTTTGATTGCTTTTTTGATGTTGCTTTTTACAATTAAACTCATTTTAACCTCCTAAAATAAATGTTTTAATTACTATGAATCCGTCAACGATTGATCCTAAAATTCCGATTTCTAATATGGTTAAACTTATCCATTCTGGTTTTTTATTTTTTTTTAGCATATAAATTCCAAGTCCGATTAAATATAAAAACATAACGAATCCAAATATATCAAAAAATTCCGGGGAGTTTCCTTGATAAATTAATAAAATTGTTAAAATTATTGCAAATATTCCTACTGCGATTATCACCTTTTTCATTTAATATTTATTTCTTCTTTGTTTCTTTTTTATTTAACACTTCGGGTTTCATCAATGGGAAAATAACACATTCTCTTAATGGTTTATTCATTAATATTCCGAATAATCTTTCTGAAACTCCAAACCCGCATGTTGGTGGCATTCCATGTTTTAATGCTTCAATAAATTCTTTGTCATGTTCCTGAGCTTCTGTGTCTCCTGCATTCTTTAACTTCATTTGTTCTTCAAATCTTTTTTCCTGATCAAATGGATCGTTAAGTTCTGAATAACCTTTTCCAACCTCTGTTCCTGCAATGATTACCTGAAATTCCTGAACTTTTTCAGGATTATCTGTCTCTCTTTTAGCAAGTGGTTCAATGCCAACAGGATGACCAACTAAAAAACCAGGTCCTGCAATTTTTTTTCTGCAATATTTCCATAAACTATCAACAAGTTTCCATCGTCCTGCATTTTTTTCACACTCCAGATTTAATTCTTTAATTTTTTTAAGCATATCTTCTACGCTTGCAGAGAAGATATTAATTCCTGTATATTTTTTGACTGTTTCTTCATAGTCATATAACTCCCATTTATTGTTTAAATCAAATTCATAATCTCCAGACTTAAATTTTGTTGTTCCAAATACCTCTTTGGCGATTTTTTTGTACATCTCTTGGATTAATTTCATTCCGTCTTTGTAATCTGCATATGCCCAATAAAATTCCATCTGTGTGTAATCCTGCAAGTGTTCAGCATCCATTCCTTCATTTCTAAATTGTCGTCCGATTTCAAATGTTTTATCAAGTCCTGCAACCATTAATTTTTTTTGCCAAAGTTCTCCCATTGATATTCTTAAATAAACATCTGTGTCAAGTGCATTATGATGTGTTTTAAATGGTGTAGCTGTTGCTCCTCCGGCACTTGTTTCTAATATTGGTGTTTCAACTTCTAAAAATCCTTTTTCAATAAGTAATGTTCGAATGATATTCCAGAATTTTTGTTTTTTGATAAACATTTCTTTTACTTCCGGATTCATTAAAATGTCTAAATATCTTTTTCTTAATTTTTCTTCTTCGTCCTGAATTCCATGGAATTTTTCTGGTAATGGTAAAATTGATTTTGTTATGAGTTTTATGTCTTCTACTAAAATTGAAATTTGGTCTGTTTTTGTTTTGAAAACTTTTCCGTCAACTTGTATAAAATCTCCTGAGTCAATATATTTTTTCATGAATTGTTTGACTTCTTCTTTTGTTTCTCCTGTTTGGAAAACTAATTGAATCTCTCCTGTTCCATCTTTTAAATTTGCAAATCCTATTTGGCCAAAATCTCTTTTGGTCATTACTCTTCCGGCTGTTTTTATTGTTGTTCCAATTTTTGAGTTTAAGCATTCAAGGCATGTTTGTTTTTTATCAACTTTTGAAGGATAAGTTTCAATTCCTTGTTCTTGCAATTCTTTTAGTTTCTTTAATCTTTCATCTATTATTTGTTGTTCTCTTCCCATGTTGAATAAAAAAGAAATTGTGTTTAAATAATTATTTATTGTTTTTATACCCTGAATTATCCAGTTCTTGGTTTAATAATTCGTCTGCGAGTTGTTGGTATTTGTCCCATCTGCTTACGTGTTTATATTCTACAACTTTGAAATTTTCCTGTAATTTTTGGACTTTTAAAAATAATTCCATTAATTTTGGGTTTTTTACTTTATATTCTCCTAATAATTGTTTTACTACTAATTCAGAATCTAATATGCAGGTTATTTTGTCTTGAGTAAATTGTGAGCCTAATTCTAATGCTTTGATTAATCCTTCATATTCGGCGATATTGTTTGTTACATAGTTCCCAACTATTGAGCTATGTTTTGTTAAAATTTTATCTTCGTCTCTAACGATTACTCCTATTGCTCCTGGTCCGGGGTTTCCTCTTGCTCCTCCATCAGAATTTGTGTAAATCATGGCTTAAAAAATTTAAAGAATTATATAAATCTTAGTTTGTTTTTTTAAGTGGTGAAATAGTTTAAAAATGTAAAATTTTGAATTAAGGATAACTAAGAGAGTGAAAAAATTGATTCTTTTAATGCATATATGCTTAAATAATAGAATGCCAAGATTATTTTATGGCAGAGCATTTGGACTATATACAAAATGCAATCAATCGTATGGCAAATAATTCTTTTTTAATTAAAGGTTGGGCTATAACCTTCATATCGTTACTATTTATTCTTTCTGTAAAAGAGTCAAATATTTGGTATTTGATTTTAACATTTTTACCTCTATTCTGTTTTTGGGGATTAGATGCTTACTATTTAAGACAGGAAAAGTTATTTAGAAAATTATATGACCTTGTAAGAAAAGGCAAAGTAAAAGAACCATTTACAATGAACACCAAACCATTAAGAAAATATGTTCCAAGTTGGTTTGTGACTTTATTTAATTCAACAATTGTAGGATTATATTTCACAATAATATTATTAAACTTGATTCTTATCTTGCTTTTATCATGGGGGATCATATAATGGTAAGGAGAGTATTTTTTAGTTTTCATTTTGATAACGATGTTATGAGAGTTCAATTAGTAAGAAATATGGGTGCCTTAGAGGGTAATGAACCTATATCTGTGAATGATTGGGAAACGGTAAAGAGGGGAGAAGAACCATCTATTAAGAGGTGGATTGAAAATACTATGAAAGATTGTGATTGTATTATTGTTTTAATTGGTTCAGAAACTGCAAACCGACCTTGGGTTGATTATGAGATTAGAAAAGCTTGGGAAATGAAGAAAGGAATTTTAGGGATATATATACATAACTTACCATGTCCAAGAACAGGAAAAAGTCACAAAGGACTAAACCCTTTTGACAAAATATTTTTTACAGATGGAACTCCCTTATCTTCAAAAATAAAATGTTATGACCCAAATCCTTTAGATGCTTATAACGATATAAAAACTGGAATTCAGAGAATTGTTGAATTAGCAATACAAGAAGCAAAGCAAAGAAATTAGATATTTTTATTAAGTTTGCCTTAGTCAGTTTTTTATGATAAGTTTTGATAGTATCTACGAAAATATTATTGCAGAAATAGTTGTATTCTTATTATCTCTTTTCCTATCAAAATTTTTGCCTACTTTGTTTAATAAAGAAGAAAATATAAATAAAGACAAGGTATTTGATATGTTGAAATTAGTTATTTTTTTAACATCTATTTCAATCCTTAATTTAATATTAAATATCAGTTTTTGGGATAAACAAGAATTAACTGTCCTATTCACTCTGCTCTCTATAGGATTTGGAATATCTTTGGTTTATGTTTATAATAATCAATGTCCTGCGTGTAAAAGGTTTATTAAAGCAAAGAAAAGAATTGATGAGAAAATTATTAAAGAATTTATTAAAGAAATCCCATATCAACCAATGAAAGTTTGGAAATATTCTAATGGAAAGATTAAGAAAAAAGAACCATTTGGTGATAAAAAAACAAGGACTGAAAAATGGCAAACTAAGCAAGAATTTTATGAGTGTAATCATTGCAAACACCAATGGGATTCGGGGCATGTTGATACCCCCGTATTTATAGAAAATGAATCTCACAAGGTAATAAGCACAAATGAAAAAGATCCAGATGAACCATCAATTTATTAGTGTTGTCGGTTAAAAATAACCCCCCATGCTTATAAGTTATTTTTCGGGCTAAGTCAATTAGTAAACAAAAAAGTTTTATAAATAATATTTTTATTGTGTTTTTTAATGAAAAATAAAAAAATCGATAAGACTTTAGAATTTGCTATAATTGCTGAAGAAATTTATAGGAATCAACAGGGGGTTGATTTAGGTGAAGTACATTATTGTTTTGAGGGTTTATATGGTATGAAAGGAGAATCTGGGATGGTTTTACCTTCAAAAGAAGTATTGGAATCTGTTCTTAAAAGAGATTGGTTTTCTTTGAAAGATAAAATCTTTTATACTTCACAAGGGGATGAAGTTATAAGTAAGAATGATAGTTTTATGCAAAAACCTGTGATGTTTTTGCCATGGAATGATCATGGAAAAGTTGTTGTTGTGCATGAATTGTCTCATGTTGGTTTTATGAAATTATGGCATTTTAATTATACTCTTGATGAAAGAGATGAGGGTTATAATGCTTTGAAAATTCATATTACTCTTGATGAGGGTGTTGGGATGAAAATACCTGAATTAGAAGTTTTTAGCAAATATTATTCTAATGAAGAAATGCAAGAGGTTAGGGATACTCAATTGGAATATAATGAAAGTAATGAATCATCTTATTTTATTGGTTCTTTAAATGCATGGAAAAATAATATTGGTGATAAATCTGGTAGAATTGATTTTAATAATGGTGTATGCTTTTATTATGTTGGTAATAATTTTATCCAAAATGTTTGGCAAGAAAAAGATACTTTGGCATCAATAGTTACTCGGCTTAGAGATAATACTCCGAGTGAAGATGAAATTTTAAATCCTGAGAAATATTTAGTAAGATTAAAAATTTAAAAGTGTAAAATTTTGAAATTTTTGACGTCTTGATATTTTTCTGGTTTTATTTCAATATTCCTTATTTGAGCGTGTTTTGGTCCTTTTTGGCATAATTCAATCATTTTGTTTACGTCATTTGCATCTCCTTCTGCGAATATTTCAATTCTTCCGTCTTCTAAGTTTCGTGTAAATCCTTTTATGTTTAATCTTTCAGCTTGTTCTTTTATAAAATCTCTAAAAAAAACTCCCTGAACTGTTCCTGTTATATATATTCTTACTGATTTTTTCATTTTTTAAATTAAAATTAAAATTTATATTGGTAAACCCTCTTATTTAATGGAAAGAATGTTGCTTTATTATCTTTTGGGTTTGATGTCATTAAAATCTTCTGATAAATCTACTTTTTTCAAACTTCTTCAAATTATGGAATGGTGATATCTTGTTGAGTTTTGAAATTGTTTTTAAGATTTAACTAAAAAGAACCCTCTGGTTCTTTTTGAATCTCCTCAAAATATTGAAAGGTGGCATCTCTTTGAGCCTTTGTGGATGCCACGTGGAAATCCCTGAATTTCTTTGTTTGAATCTTAATGCCCCACATTCTCGTAACCTCGCACGAAACTTTGTGGGTTATCGTTTCTACCACGAAGTTACTCGCCCCAAAATTATTAAAATAATAATTTGCCTTTAGGTCGTTAAAATCTTATTGTTGGTATGCTTTTTTTTATAGTTTCTATTATGAATTTAATTGCCTTTTGTACAATTATTAAAGTATAATTTGTATTAAGCAATTAAAATCTATTGTTAGTATGCTTTTTTATTAATAATTTTATCACCAAAAAGATAATAAATACCTATTTTTTGATAATTTTATGAAACGTCGGATTGTTTTGATCGGGGTTCCTAGTAATCTTGGTGTTGATATTTCCGGTAGTAATTTTGGTCCTGATAAAATAAGGCAATTTTTAATTCCTGAATTAGAAAAAAATAATATTAATTTTGTTGATTTAGGTAATCTTTTTGTTCCTGAAAAAAATTTTTTAGGTGATTCTAATGAAAAGTTAAAAAATTTAATTTCTATACAAAGAGTTTATCGGAATTTTTCAAGATTGCCTGAAAATTTTTTTGAAAAACCTAATTTCCCGATAATTCTTGGCGGGGACCATAGTATTATTTTTGGGCATATTAAAGAATTAACTAAGAAAAAAAATGCGGGGTTAATTTGGTTAGATGCTCATGGTGATTTTAATGATGAATCTACAACTGTTACCGGAAATATTCATGGTATGGTTTTAGGTGCTATTGCCGGAAATTCCTTAAAAAAATATTTTGATGTTGATAAGTCTTTGATTAAAGAAAAAAATATTTCAATTTTAGGGGCAAGAGATTTAGATTTGAATGAAATTTTTTTATTGAAAAATTCAGATGTTATGGTTATTTCTACTGAAAAATTAAAAGAAAATAAAATGGAGTATATTTCAAAAGCTATTAATCGTGCTAATGATGAAACGAGTGGTTATCATGTTAGTTTTGATCTTGATCTTGTTGATCCTCTTGATGCTCCGGGTGTTTCTGTTCCTGTGAATGAAGGTATTTCTAAGGAAGAATTTTCAAATATTGTTGATTTAATTGATACTGATAAATTATTGTCTGTTGATTTTGTTGAGTTAAATCCTTTAAATGATATTGATGATAAGACTGCTAAGTTGATTGTGGATTCTATTTTGAAGTTGTGTAAGTGAATTTTGTTTCTTTTTGGCTAAAATCTACAATTTGATTTCTTATGTAGCGCCCACTACATGGCGAAATAAAATTATAACATTTTATCTCAAAAATAATTCAAAATTTTTTGGGGTTTTGAAATGTCTTCTTTACTAACTTTTTATATTTTATTTTTGAGGAGAATTTTTTTGGGGGTGGTCGGGGGTTTAAGGCTTCCCAGTAATTGAGTTGAAAATCGGGATTAAGAGAAGTTGTTTAAGTTCGGAGTGTAGCGTGGCTTGAGTTTAAAAAAGGGTGATTATATCAAGTTCTTTGTTTCTTTTTAGATACATATGTATCTATATTGATACGAGGGGAACACTCACGTAAATAAGTGAAGTATGAGCTCTTAACTTTTGTTGAATTCAATAAACATCATGTTGTTAAAAAGCATTACTTCATATGTGCCAAAATATCGCCAAAGATTAAATTCTGCTGTGCTCTATATTTCCTCACTGCAAGGCCGATGGTCTGCTCGTTCGAGAAGGCTTTATTCATCCTTTTTCCCTCACTGTTAGTGCCGAATCCGGCATAGTATGCCCATGTTCCGGTGTCCATGAACGCCTGCGGCCAACAGCAGTAATCGGTCCTGTTCATTGGCGATTTGATTATCAAGTCCCCGCAAGAAAAGCCTGACATGAACAGTGCGGGTGCACCATTTTCTCTTGCGAACTCAAGGTACTCGTCAATAGTAGACCAGTAAGGCTGAGTATGTTTTGCTGATAGGAACGCTGGACCGCCAAGCCTTTCAAGCTGTTGTTTACCAATGATGCTCAGGGACATATCTCTTCCGGTGGTATCATCCCCGTGGATGCTGAAGTGCATAGCGAGGTGCTTCTTTTTCAGCTTATCGGTAACCTTCTGGTATTCGGTGTTATAGACATATTCCTGCGGCATGTCATAACCGAGACCCTCCTTCGGGTCCGCAAGACCTATGTACTTTCCATTTTCACTTCCCTCGTAGTCAGTTAAGTGAAGGGCAGTTCTGGGATACTTCTTCATGTAACTTTCAAAGTTGTTGTGGTAGTCTGTGTAGGTCTCCATCGTCTTGAGGATGAAGCTAACCTTTTCAGGATCAGTATAGGCGAATGGTGGCATTATTGATGAGATTGCTATGTCACTGCACCTGCAACAGCCACAGTCCTCGTCCACACACTCCATTTTCCAGTATATTGCCGCAAGGCTTTCCCAGTTTGTTGCATTGACCCCGCTTGCTGTCGGCAGGTCATCTCCTATCAGGATTATATAGGCAACATTGTCATCCATGTATAAATCATCAACGAATTTGTCTAATTCATCTATTGTCTTCCCTGGAAACTTTTTCAGCCCTGCATTCTCGATGTTTAGGTCCTTCTTTACAGATGTGAAATATTTCGAAACCGATGAAGCGACATCATCAGTATCATAAATTCCGCCTTTTGAAACAATAATTGTCACTCTATCCTTTTCCACATTCACAGAACAATAGCAGGGATGCTCTGGAGATACAATGGAAGTAATCCAACATACAGTGAAGCTTGCTTGTGAGAAAACCAGCATTATGGTTATAACGATGATTATGGCAACCCAAAATTTTTTTCTTTTGAGCAATTCTGGGATTTTCATGTTTTAGTCCCTATTTTCATATCTGCGACAGTATCACGACATGTTTCCTTAATTTTAGGGATTTCAATCATTTCGCAGATAGATTCATCTCCTTTCATTGAGGCAACTTCTGAATAGCAAGATGCCCGAATTTCTATATCTAGAATTTCTCTGCATATCTGAGGGTCAAGCTTGTTCCATGCAATATATCTATAACAGTGGTCCTTGTAAGATTCAATGGAAATTTTGTTGCATATTGAAGTGTCGTTTTCTATATTTGCGATCTTGCTATAGCACCAGTCTCTCGGATAGACATTTTCGATTTCATTACAGATGAACATATGCTTGCGTGAAATGTTAATAGGGAATTTTATCTCGCCTAAGACAATGTCTAAGAAGTATACCTCTATGCTGTGACCAACCATACCCTTAGTTTCTGAGTCATATTTTTCATACTGGAATTTTGCCCGTAATTCTGGATTTCGTAACTTTTCATAGACTGTAGGATCCTCGGGAGCTGCTGCAATCACCGCTTTCATACATTCACTGATGCGGTAATCACTAGGCATTCCGCTTACGCAAAGAACAGGATCATGTCTTGCTACAGCAATTTCTTGCTGACAGGATGCTCTTTCATAGGGATTTTGAATCTGCATGCATGCAGGATTCACAGTTTCCCAAGCGGACTTGGAACAGGTTATTGATGTGGAACATTGGATACGGTAAATCAATGTCGGCATATTATAAATAAATATAATAATAACAACCAGAATTATTAAAAAAATAATCCAAAAGATATTTTTTGGATATTTATTTGTCATTATCCAGATTACAGTTTAACAAGTTTATTAATATTACTATCCCTTCTTGAGTGTAGTTCAATCGTGAGTGTGCCCCCATAGTCATAATTGCGTATAACATCAATTAAATAAACAAAATTATCCAGAAATATTTTAATTTTAAATCCCTCGATTATCTAATTCATTGTTTACAACTGCTACAACTTGTGAAGCAAAATACATTTTGGGTCCAATTGAAATGGGTGTTAAAGATTTTTTTAATCTCTTTAATTCTTTTCTTGGGAATCCTTCATGGTCTCCGATAATGAATGCACATTCTTTTTGTATTTTTGCTTCTCTTAAAGATTCTCCGCCTTTTTCTAAGATAAAACATTCAACATCTTTATCCAATAATTCTTCTATAACGTGTAAGAAACTTTTTTTTTCTATGAAACATCCGGGCAAAACTTCTGTTTTTTCTCCGGCTTTATATTTGTATAATATTCTTTTTATAAGATTTCCGACATCTTTTTTTGATATTTCAAGTTCTGGTGTTACTCTAATTTCTATATGTTTTGGTGGGTCTGGCATTCCATAAAATATAAAGTGGAAGTTTACATCCTCTCTAAATCCGTGTGACAAGAATACTCCTTGTATAAATGAGTGAATTGCAATATCCATCCTTCCTGCTTTCATTAAATTTCCATCAGAAAGTGCTTTTCCGCTTGTAACTGCACTATTTGAAAAATATATTATATGACGCATATTTTATTAAATAAAATTTTACTTATAAACATTGTTTATCCTGTTTATCCTGTTTATCCTGTTTTTATTTTCTATTGAATTTGAATTTTCATAAAGAATACAAGATTTTAACAAATCCCCTTTTTTCTTTGTTTGAATTTTATTCCCCACATTCTCATAACCTCGCACGAAACTTTGTGTAGGTAAAAAAGCGTATGAAAATTTGATTTTTGAGATTCCCACTTCAAGTTCAAGCTAAAGCTTGAAGACCCGCCCTTAAAAATATTTGAATTTCCAATAAGCTAATCAAAAATTAAATTTTTATTATTAAACACACTTTTTTATTTCTTTGCTTGAATTTTAATCTCCCACATTCCCCAAATTATTACAAAAGTAATAATTTGCCTTTAAGCTATAGAAAAAATAATATTTTTTCTAAAAAGTAAACTAAACCAACGTTAATTCAATTAGTTTACTTCGTTAAAATCTTATTGTTGGTATGCTTTTTTTATTATTTGCGAAGTTACTCTACTCCTTGTGAAAACTTGCTTTAAATCAAGAAAAAATTTTGATTTATTGGCAATTTTCAAAGTTACTCGCCCCTTTATTGCTTTGCAATATCTCACCTTTAAGTTTCATTAAAATCTTATTGTTGGTATGCTTTTTTTACTTTTAAGAAGTTTGGGAATTGAATAAAAAAATTTTAATGGGTCATTTTTATCAAAAGATATTTAAATGAATTTTATTAAGATATCATTATGAAAATGAAATTTGGTGCAATTTTTAGTTTTTTACTAACGATATTAGTTTTATCTGTCGTTACTGCTTCAATGATAATTCCAGTTAATGATCGGGCAAAGGAAAATTCCCCTGCTCCATCAAAGTCACCAGTTATTGGAGAAAATTGGAATTTAGAAAGAGTAGATTTTATTCATTATGCAAAACCTGATAGTATTGGAAAACCAACAAAGGCTAATACTTGTTATAAGTTAATGGGTGTAAAATGGAAATCTTTACCTGTAAATTATATAATTAATCCAACAAATCAAGATGGTTTGTCTTATGATTTTGTTGTAAACACTATCAGTAGTTCTGCAGAAAATTGGGATAGTCAGACTTCATCAGAATTATTTAATAATAATTATGTTGTTGATTATAATTCTCAATATGGTGTTCAGGATTATAAAAATTCTATTGTTTTTGGAAATTATCCCGAGGGTAATGTTATAGGTGTTACTTCTGTATGGTATACCCGAGTTGGAAAAGAAATTGTAGAATTTGATATGTTATTGAATGATAATTATCAATGGGGTGATGCAACTGTTGATTCTTCTTTAATGGATTTAGAAAATATTATGACTCATGAATTAGGTCATTCTGTTGGTTTAGCTGATATTTATACTGATAGTTGTTCAAGCGTTACAATGTATGGTTATTCTAATTATGGGGATATTGAAAAAAGAAGTTTAGAGAATCCGGATATTTTAGGTTTACAAAGTATGTATGGAATATAAAAATTATTTTTTTTCCCATCTATCTTTATCTCTTCCATAACACTTATTCATTTTCTTTTCCCAGGCTTTATCTAAATCGATGTTATGAGAATTTGCCATACAAATCATTGCAAAGATAACGTCTGTAATTTCCTCTCCAATCTCTGCAGTATCTTCTTTTGATTTTTTGATTCGTGGTCCATATCTATTATTTATCTCTCTTGAAAGTTCCCCTAATTCTTCAACTGCTTGTGCAATAATTGCTAATGGTGGGAAATATCCAATTTTATATTGTGAAATCCATTCATCAACTTGTTTTTGAATATCTTTAAGTGTCATACTTAAGAAAAATAATTTTGCTTTATTAAATGTTTTTAAACAAGACCTTGATCTATCATTGCATCAGCAACTTTAGTAAATCCTGCAATATTTGCTCCGGCAACGTAATTATTTGAATATCCGTATTGTTTTGAAGCATCTAAACATGTTTTATGAATATTTTTCATGATATCTTTTAGACGTCTGTCAACTTCATTTTTATCCCATGAAAGTCGCATGCTATTTTGACTCATCTCAAGTCCTGAAACACTAACTCCTCCGGCATTTGCTGCTTTTCCTGGTCCGTATAAAAGATTATTATCTAAGAAAATTTTAACTGCTTCAGGAGTTGAAGGCATATTTGCTCCTTCACTTACTAATTGAACTTTATTTTTAATTAAATTTAATGCATCCTGTTCATTAATTTCATTTTGTGTAGCACTTGGAAATGCACAATCTGCCTTATGATCCCATAATGGATTATAAGTTTCGTTTTCTTTTTTTTGTGTAAATGTTGCATTAGGATATTTTGTTGCATATTCGCTGATTCTTCCTCTTTTAACATTTTTTAATTCTTTTATAAATTGAAGTTTTTCTTTATTAATTCCTTCTGGGTCATAGATATATCCTGAAGAATCAGAAACTGTAATAACTTTTCCTTTAAGTTCAATTATTTTTTCAATAGTAAACTGTGCTACATTTCCTGATCCGGAAACTAAACAAGTTTTATCTTCTAATGTTTCTTTTTTTGTATTTAGCATTTCAGAAGCAAAATAAACATTACCATAACCTGTTGCTTCTGGTCTAATAAGGCTTCCTCCCCATTTTAATCCCTTGCCTGTAAAAACCCCGGTAAATTCATTATTTAGTTTTTTATACATTCCAAAAAGATAACCAATTTCTCTTGCTCCAACTCCAATATCTCCTGCAGGTACATCTGTGTCTGCTCCGATGTGTCGATATAATTCACTCATAAAACTTTGACAGAATCTCATAACTTCTCTATCTGATTTTCCTTTTGGATCAAAATCTGATCCTCCTTTTCCTCCTCCCATTGGCAATGTTGTTAAAGCATTTTTGAATACTTGTTCAAAAGCAAGAAATTTTAATATACTTAGATTCACTGACGGATGGAATCGCAAACCTCCTTTGTAAGGACCGATTGCACTATTCATTTGGATTCTATATCCTCTGTTTATCTGAATTTCTCCTTGATCATCAATCCATGGAACTCTAAATTGTATAGTCCTTTCCGGTTCAATCATTCTTTCTAATATTTTTTGAGAGGTGTAAATTGGATTTTTTGCAATTACTGGTTTAATGCTTTCAACTACTTCAAAAACTGCCTGATGAAACTCTTTTTCATTCGGGTCTCTTATTTTAATGTAATCAATAATTGAATTCATTTTAATTTTTTTAAACTATTTAGAATTATTTGTGTAATAAATAAAGTATTACTCATCTTAATATTTTTTATATCCTTTAACTTTATAAAGATTATTGTGAATTATTCTATTGGTTGTATCATTATTATTTTTTTAATCACATAATAATCTTTATATTAATTGGATTCATTAATTTAAAATGAAGAATTTAATTAATAGAATTAAAAGACAATTTTCTTCTCAATTACTTAGGAAAGAACATATCTCTTATCTTTTAGGATGGAACAAATTACTTGGGAATAAAAAAAAGGTATTGTATAATGCAATGGGGCCTGATTTAAGTACTGTTCTATTATTTGCAAATCCCACTGAGATAATTGGTGTTGATCCAAAAGGTTTTTTTAGAGATACAGAAGAGTATGTTTTGAAATTTTGGGATTTTATTGATATTAAACCAATTGTTAAGTCAGGAGATTCTTGGTATCATTCTGAAAAAAATATTGCCAAGTCTTACAAACCTACTGAAGAAGAATTATATTTTTTTAAAGAAGATTTAAACTTTAGAAAAAATTATGGATATTGGGATATTACTCATATTCGACGATGGGATCTTGATCGTTTATTGATGATTGAATTTAAAAAATTAAATGTTGATCCTGATTCGATTAAGTTTAATTCAAATCCTTTTCAAATTTCATTTGAGTGGGCATATCCAAAAGAGAAAGCAAAAGAAAGAAAATTAATTTATCTTCCAGGAACACTTGATAAAGTTTTTGATGGAATCAAAGAGATTGATTGTTATTATCAAAAGTCATTGCCGAATCCAAGTGATACTTTAACATATTTAAATTTAGTATTGCCGAATCTTTCTTCAAAAAGTGTTGTGGCTTTAGGTTATATTTTAAATGATCGTCCTTATGGATGGAAAAATAATGAGCAATTTTCCCAAGATGTGAAAAAATTATTAGGGGATAGATTCTATTATGAGGAAGGAAATAAAAAATTAAATAATTTAATTGATAAAATTCCCGATGACGTTAATGATCCTTACAATCAATATGGTATGAAATTACATATTTTTAGAAGTAACTATGTAGAATTATAAATAATTTTTATCCTCTTATTGGTTGCATTACAAATTCACCTTTTGCAAAAATAGATTCGTTATTGATTATTTTATAAATTCCGATAAAACGTTTTTTGCAAAAAACTGTGACTTTTTCTCCATTCTTAAAATTTTGTTCTTCAATTAAGTCGTCATATTTTATTGGCTTACCTGTTAAAATATTTTTTTCACTTGTTGATTTTATTTTTATTGTTGGATATAACTCTGTGATTATTTCCCCTGGGATAATCATTTCTCGTAATAATTTTTCATTTCCTTGTTTATATTCTTCGATTGCTTTTTCTAAATCATATAATTTTATTGCCGGATATTTTGAATCATTTTCTGAAAATATTCCTGCTTTTGTTCTTCTTAATTCCAGCATATGTGCTCCGATGTTTAATTCTTTTCCAAGATCATCAATTAATTTTCTAATGTAAGTTCCTCCTTGGCATTCAACAGAAAATAAGAAATCTTTTCCATTTTTTTCCAATAGATCAAACTTTATAATTTCTCTTTGCCGTTCCTGTCTTTTGACTCTTGATTTTAACGGTGGAATTTGATTTATCTTTCCTAAAAATTTTTTTTGGATTTCTTTTTGAATTTCTTCTAATGAAATATCTTCATGAAGTCGCATAATTCCAACATAAGTTTTATTTTCTCCTAAAAAATAACCTGTTAATTTGCAGGCTCTGTTTAATGCTATTGGTAAAACTCCTGTAACTTTTGGGTCTAGTGTTCCGAAATGCGAAGTTTTTCTTAAATTTAAATTTCGTCTTACAAATGCTGAAATGTTGAAAGATGTTGGTCCTGATGATTTGTCAACATTTATTATTCCGAATTCTAAAAGTTCTTGAATGGATTTAGTTTCTTTAATTTCTTCCAGATTAATATTCATAGAATTATGGGGTTTAATCGCTTTTAAATAGTTTCTCTAAAGAAGATGTAGGGGTGCTAAATTTTACATAAATTATTGTATCATCTTCATTATGTGATACACTTAATCCAATATATGTTTTATCTGTTTTATTTATCTCTGTTTTTGTCCATCTTTTGAATCTATCCCTAAATTCTTTTGAGTATTTTGGTTTTTGTTCTTGAATTTTCTCCGAAGGATTATTTGTTTTTTCCGGAAAGATATAATTTAAACTTAGTTCTGTTGTTTTTTGTTCCGGTTGCCAAAGGATTTTACTTTCAAAATTTTGTCCATATTTTGCTTCAATTCTTGCTCCAATATTATAACCCCATGAATTGTCTTTTCTATCTAAATCCGGTGAAAGTGATACTTTCCATTTTTCATCTCCATGATATTTTTTACCTGGAGCATAAAATTCGATACTTCCGTCTTTTTTTCCAATTATTTCTGTTCTTGTCCAGGGTTTTATTTCTTCGTCGTACCAATTTATTATATTTTGTATAAATGGTGTTTCTTCAAATGCACTTCCTAATGATTCAAGAAGATCATAAGAAAATTGATCCCTTTGATAATTATGTACGTCTCTTTTTGTTCCGTCAATATACCATTTGTAGTTATCTTCGCATTTGTAGGGGGTATTTAGTGCTTCTTCTTCTGTACAAGAATCCATTCCATATAATTCTTTTTTTTCTGTAACTGATTCTTCTAAAGCATCAAAATAATCTTCTGCTAATTTTGTTTGAAAATTTTCTGCATAAGAATGATTTATTGGTAGAAATGTAAGCATTGCAGTTAATGCAATTTTTTTAATCATTAAAAAGATAGATTTAGCTAGTTTAAAAGGATTTAGATTTGTCTTTTATTTATTCTATTTGATTTGTGCTTTCAATTTTTCCTTTTTGTTCTTCTGTTAACATTTTTGCTGTATGTTTCTTTTCTTTTGCTTCCATTTTCATTTCTTTTTGAGCGAATTCTTCCATTGATTTGTTTTTTTCTCCTTCAATTATTTCTTTTTCAGTATTTTCTTCTTCTGGAATTTCTTTTTTTGTTGATTTTGTTTTTTGTTTTGCTTCTGCAATTTTTTCTCTTTTTTCTAATCTTGCTATTTTGAATTTATATTTATCTGATAATTCTGCTAATTCTACTTTTACAATGTCTCCAATTTTAGTTGCTTTAACTTTAATTTTGTGTGGCGGACTTCTTATTCCTCTAAACCAAACTGCTTCATTTAGAATTTTATCAATTTTGATTTTTTCCAAGTCTCTGTTTTGAACTCTCATGTGTCTTGCGATGAATTCTTTTATTGTTTTTACTGCTTTATTTGTTTTTTTGTATCTTGGAACTGATCTGCATTTTTCTCTTAATGGAATAATATATATTCTTTCTAATTCCGGTGTTTCTTTTGCAACTGGTTTAGTTTTTAGGGGGGTTGTTTTTGGTTTATCTTCTATCTTTGTCTCTTGTTTTGAGATTTTTTCTTCTGTGATTTTTTTTTCAGTTTTTTCTTTTGCCATTTTATCCAAAGTGTGATTTTCTCATTTTTCGAGGGCTAATCTTTAATTTAGTTCTTCTCCATGATCTTTTTGTTCTTGTCATAGCTGATGGGTGAATTTTTTTTCCGATTCCGAATTTTTTTATTACTGCCCAAATTGGTGCCCATTTAGTTTGTCGAGCTTTTACTGCTAACTTTTCTTTTTTTTGTTTGTTTTTGATTGGCATTTTATATACTCTCCAAAAATATTTTACCTTTTGCTGTTAATTGTCTTCCTGGTCTTTTGCTTTTTACCCCTCTAACATCTTTTGCAATTTCAGTAAGACCTGCTAAGTCAGATTGTTGTAAAATTGTTCTTATTATTTTTCCACTTGCTTTTCTGAATTCTTCCGGTTTAAATCCTCTGTTTTTTTTACTTCCGTATTTTGTTCTTAATCGACTTACTCCAACAATTTTTCTTTTGTAAATTTGTCTTAAGATACTTGCTGTTCTTTTATACCAGAAATCTTCGTCTTCAATTGGTCGTGATTTTGATGGACCTGATTTTACGAAACTTGCCCAAACTGGTGCTTTAAATTCCGGAATTTGTTTTAAGCTTTCAGCTAATTTTAAGTTATATGTTTGAGCATCTAATTTGTTTATTGTCATTTGATTTAGCCACTCTTTACAGAGTTAGATCAGCTTTTGGCTGTTTAGCTAAGGTTAGTGTGTAATTTGGATTTATAAAAGTATCGAATTTAATTTGGAAAGTTTTAAAAAAACTTTTTTATTATATTATTTATTGAATTGGAATAATTTCCATTTCAGGAGAAATGAAAATATGAAAAAGAGTAGCTGGTCAACAATAATTATTGTTTTTGGAATTTTAATTATTTCTGTTTTTATTTTGTATAGACCTACTATAGAGACTCCTGAAGAAATTGCAAAATGTATCGGAAGAGAATCTTTGATTTATACTCAGTTAGGTTGTCATGCTTGTTTAATTCAGGAAGAGATGTTTGGTGATTCTTATAAATATTTGAATAAAATTGATTGTTTTTATGAACGTGAAAAATGTTTAGATATTGGTGCTACGCCTACTTGGATTATTAATGGGCAACGGTATGAAGGGGTTCATAGTATTGAAGAATTACAAAATTTAACGGGGTGTGAATAATGATTGATTTAAGTGAATTTTTTAGAATTACTGGTTTGGCTTTGGCAGATTCTATTAATCCTTGTGCTATTGCTGTTTTAACAATGATTTTAATGTCTATTTTAATTAAAAATCCCGGAAAAAAAGAAAAAGTTCTTTACGCTGGTTTAAGTTTTATTTTGGCTGTTTATGTTGGATATTTATTTTATGGAATTATTATTGTTCAATTTTTTAAATCGTTTGCTGAAGTTTTAAGAGATAATTCCGGTTTTGTTTTTAATGGTCTTGCAATTTTTTCTATGATTATCGGGGCATTAAATATCAAGGATTATTTTTTATATAAAAAAGGCGGTATTGCTACAGAAATGCCGATTTTTTTACGTCCAAAAGTTAAAAAGATTATCGACGGTATTACCTCTCCGTTTGGTGCATTTTTTACCGGATTTTTGATTACTTTATTTTTATTGCCGTGTACAATTGGTCCGTATATAGTTGCTTCAGGTTTATTAGCTGATAAGATTTTTTTAATTGCAATTTTTTGGTTATTATATTATAATTTGGTTTTTGTTTTACCAATGCTGATTATTGTTGGTATTATTTATTTTGGATTTGTAAAAGTTGACGAAGTTTCCGGCTGGAAAGAAAGTAATATTCGATTGTTGCATTTAATTGCCGGTATTTTATTATTTGTCGTCGGATTTTCGTTGTTGATTGGGTGGCTATAATAAAAGACACCCGCTGGTTTCCTCAGAAAATTTGAAAAATGAAATTTTCTGGGACTATCAAAAGACGATACTTTTGAAGTTTTTGAGCTGGCTCAGTCATTGAAAAGTCGTTATTCATTTAAAATGTTTGTCGCTGTTCAATAACTTCGTCCTCAAACTTTGCGGAGCGGTGGCATCTTTACTCAAGCCCACACTTGCGACTTTTAAAATTTGCTTTCAGAATATTATGCAAGTGTAAACTTTCTACTCAAGTCCACACTTACAGCTTTTATCTTTACCTTCGGGATTAATGTAAGTGTAAACTTTCGACCTCCTTGTAATGCCACATGAAGTATTGAATGGTGATTTTTTAAACGAGATATCCCTAGAAGTAGTTAAAATGAAATTTTATTATTATTAAATTCATATCTTGTTCGATTTCTGCAAAAATTGCAACAATTAGAATATTCTAAACAAATACTTTCGCATTCTCTGTCTAGTTCTCTGTTTGTGCAAAGAAAAATATCTTGTTTTTCTGCCTGATCATATCTAATAAAGACTTCTTTATTAGGGTGATATTGTCTGCATCTTAATTCTGACATTTTTATAATAAAATTAATCTATTTATATATCTTATTCTATTTTTGGATAAGTATTTAAATGTTGTTTTTTTATGTTTTTATTATGAAAGAATACAAAGTAACTGGTGTAATTGACTTGAATAAACCTTCTGAACAAATTTTTTTTGGGGTTGTAAAAGGTCTTGAAGGGAAATTTAATGGGAAAATTAGTTTTAGTAATTGTTCTGGGTGTTCTGGTTGTAATGGTGAATCTGAAAAATTGGAAATGGCTGTATATAGTAAATCATTAAGTATTGTTTATACTTCTCCTGATGCTTTTTTAGGTCATTTTGAAAAATTTGACCGAGAAGAAGGAAAACACGGCATTGTTGGTGAGTATTCCAATAAAAGGATGTATTTGAATGTTGCGGAATTAGTTAAATAATATTTAAATAGTTGTAAATCTTGAGTTTTTTATGGTTATATGTAGATTGACAAAAGTTTTATTGGAAAATGGAAGACCAATGGATAAAGATTTTTCTGAAATTTTTGAAGTTAGTGACGAAGGTAAATTTTCAGGAAAAATTTTTAAGTATCAACCTTTTTGCAAAGGTGAAATTAGGGGAAAATTTGATTTAACTAAAGGAATTTTGTCTTTGAATTATCTTTTTAATGGTACAAGCATTGGACAAATTTATAGCTTAGAGCGACAATTTTGTTTACCTTGTAATCGTGAGACTATTTTTGGTCATTATTTTGATAAAAAGAGAGAAGTTTTATTCCAAATTGAAGATTGTGATAAATGTGACAAGTGTGATTAAGTATTAAAAATTCTATTTACTTGATTTCTAAAAACTCTACTCGTTTCCAGAGCAGTTTATTAATCTTTTACATTACTTCTGTTCTAAAAACTCTACTTGTTCCAGAGCAGTTTATGAATTTATTAATTTTTTATATTACTCCTGCTCTAAAAACTCTACTCGTTTTCAGAACAGTTTTATTTTATTTTTTAATTTTTTAATTTTTTAAATTACTCCTGCTCTAAAAACTCTACTCGTTTCCAGAGCAGTTTATTAATTTTTTAATTTTTTAAATTACTCCTGCTCTAAAAACTCTACTTGTTTCCAGAGCAGTTTATTAATTTTTTAATTTTTTAAATTACTCCTGCTCTAAAAACTCTACTTGTTTCCAGAGCAGTTTATTAATTTTTTTAATTTTTTAAATTACTCCTGCTCTAAAAACTCTACTCGTTTCCAGAGCAGTTTATGAATTTATTAATTTTTTAAATTACTCCTGCTCTAAAAACTCGGCATCATCTCTGAATGTCCAAATTGAATTGTTAAATCAATTTGTTTTTGAATTTTTCCTGGTAAAATTGGTGTGTCGCAAGCTCCAAAACAGCTTTCAATCCAAATTAAAAATTCCGCATCTGTTTTTTCTTCTAAATAGTCAACTATTGCTGTTGCATATTGTTTTAGTCCATCCGGAAATTGGAGCAAAATTAATTTTGCATTTGATTTTTTTATTTGTTCAATTATTTTGTTTAATTCTAAGTCATATTGTTTTTCTATATCTGATATTGTATATTTTTGCATTTTAAAATAAGCTTTTAAAGAATTATATATTTATTGGTTAAATTATGTTCTAATTTTTAAAATTCTTTATTGGAAAAAATAATTTATCCCATTGTTTAAAATTTTACCCCGATTCTCAAATAGCCTTTAAGAATTAACTTTAAAATATTTATATTGGAGAGGGATAATTAGGCATGTTAATCCCTGCCTTTCTCATCTTGTCCCTCTCCAATTAAAAGATTAGGTGAGATGATAAGTTTTCAATTTAAAATTAGAATCTTTAACCCTTACTTTTTCTGTTTGGTTTGTTTATCTCGAACCATTTGCTGATTTCTTGAATTATTTCTGATGTTATTCTTGGGTCTTGAAGTTCGTAAAATTCTTGAGGAGTTATTATTTTATAATATCCTTTTCCATATGTATTAACTTCTTTAAGATTGCCATATTGAAATTTTTCCCTTGTTGTAATACAAGTGTCTTCTCTACATCTTCCCCAATTATTATTATTTTCTGTTGGAAAATTGTCTAGTTGCCATTTCCAATTTCCACATTCATAAATTTGCATTAATGTGTCATAACTTTCCTGAGTTGGAGTATTAATTGCTGTTTTTTCTAATTCTTTTAAAATTAAAATTGGTCTGCCATTTTCGTTTCTTTCTAAAAGAGGTTTTATTTGGTTTGAACCCATATATTGATTTAGGTCTCCAAATAAATTCATTCTTTGAATTTTTGTTTCTTCTAATTTTTTCATCATCTTTTCATGTGGAAGAATTATCATTGATTTGTTGAGGGTTATCATTTTATCCTTTACTTTTTCTGTTTGGTTTGTTTATCTCGAACCATTTGCTGATTTCTTGAATTATTTCTGATGTTATTCTTGGGTCTTGAAGTTCATAAAACTCTTGAGGAGTTATTATTTTATAATTTCCGTATTCGTTAACTTCTTTAAGATCTCCATATTGAAATTTATTATATGCTTGAACACAAGTTATTTTTCCATAGCATTCCCAAGCATTAAATTCTGTTGGTAAAATTATGTCTTCAACCCATTTTCTATCACCACATTCGTAAATTTGCATTAATGTGTCATAATTTTCTTGAGTGGGAGTATGAATTACTGTCCTTTCTAATTCTTTTAATTCTAAAATTGGTCTTCCATTTTCATCTTTTGTAAGATTAGAATTTGTTGAGTCAGATCCCATATATTGATTAAGGTTTCCAAATAAATTAATTCTTTTAATTCTTGTATCTTCTAATTTTTTCATCATCTTTTCATGTGGAAGAATTATCATTGATTTGTTTAATGTTATCATTTTAATTTTATCTTTAATCTGAAGTTTATAAACTTTTGTTTTAGATGTAACTATCTAGTGGTAAACTATTTTATTCTAGAATTATTTTTATCTTTGGATTATTAAATAAGAAATTTAGAATTATCTGCTTTTAATAAATTCTTTTAGTAAATTAACAATGTTGTTTTTTTTATTTGGTAAAAAGGAGATTGATCCGGCATTTTTATGTCCTCCTCCTTCAACGAATGTTTCCGGGAGTTTTTTATCAATGAATTTAATTAATTCATGAACAGAAAAATTAGCTTCGTCTGTTGCTCTCATAGTAATTGCAGTATTCATAATTCCTGCAGTTACAACAGCTGTTTCGCCGGTTCTTTTTTGGTATTCATCATGTACTAATCCAGTTGCTCTGCCTGGTTTAGGGAAAAAACCAAATCCGGGAAAAGTTTCTTCAATTTCAATACTTTGTAAAATAACATTACCCATTTTTTCTTGTTTTGCATTACTCATTCCAATTGCTAAACCTTTTTTATCCATCTTTTTAATATACGGTGCCATTAATTGGACTAATTCTTTTTGTTTGTTTCTTGGTTCTCCAAATAAAACTTCTATGTATTCCCGAACTTCCATAAATCGAATTTTTGAAGAAACATATTCTATAACTAAAGCAATATCTGAAAGCAGTTCTTTTGTGTATCCTTCTTTTTCTGCAATTTTTAAATAATCATTCATTGTTTTAGGATTACTTAATTCAATTCTGTCTGCAAAACCAGACATTGCCGGGATTTGATTTATATTTTTTACATTTGGATTAATGAATCTTGCAAGTTCAGAACAAAGCATTCCTGCAGAAAAATGTGAACCGTCTTCTCCGACTAAAAAAGGATTTATATGCGTTAAAACTTCTCTTGAAATAACATCCTGATCAAATTTGTGATGATCCACAATTATAAAATCTGATCCGTGAACTTTTCCTTGTTGGATTGCCATTAAATCTTCCTGTGTTGAACCGTTATCTGCAATAATTATCAGTGGCATTTTATTTGAAAATCTTGCAACATTTCTTAATGATTGTGCAGTGTCTCTTATCGAGTCATCAATTTCATAAAATGGTGCAGCACATGGGGCTCTTGTGAAAAACTCCCAACGGGATTTTTCAGAACCATGCTGTTCTTCTATTAATGGCAAGATTGCTCTTTCTAAAGAAAATCCTGAACTATATCCATCTGTATCATTATGATGTCTTACGATTATTGGTCTATCTTGTATTATCGCGAGTTTAATTTCTGTTGCAGCTTTAATAAATGAATCTTTAAGTTTATTTAGAATTGGACTTTCTACAAGAAATTTTGGCGGAATAACTTTGGCTCTTTCTCTTTCAATGTTTTCAATAGATTTGATAAAATCTTTTTCTTCAGAAGGATTTAATTTATTAATTTTTATTATATTTCCTTCTGTTTCTCCCTGAAATTCTTCGATTTTAATAAATGTTTTAATAGAATCTCCTTCTGTTAATTCAGGATATGCTCGTTGTCCTGCACCGACAAAACCTTTTAAAGAAAGGCTTCCTGTTCCGTCAGAAATAACGAATACAGTTGGACCTCCTGTTTGTGCAATACGATTTATTTTTCCGAATATAAATACAGTATTTTTTGAATTTTTTTTAATATCTTTTATAAATGATTTTTCCAGTTTTTCTTCTCTTTCTTGTGTTTTTACTGGTCTTTTAAAATCTTTATTCTTTTTAGAAAAATTATTCATTTATAGTTGAATCTTTACTTGGTTATAAAATTTGCGGTTGTTGAGGCTCTGTCCAGAATTAAGTTTTTTTGATTTTAGAATTCCCACTTCTAGTTCAAGCTAAAGCTTGAAGACCCGCCCTTAATGAATATCTGAATTGCCAAAAGTTAGCTAAAATCAAAAACTTTGGACAGAGCCGGTTGTTGATTAAAGAACTTTTTTATTCTTAAATCATAAGTAATTTCAAGGTATATTCTTGTTATAATCTCTTTTATAGATAGTTTAATTGGTTTTTGAGTCTTATTATTCCTTATTCTATATTGTAAATTTACATTTAAATCCGGACAAAATTTTAATTTTCCGATTTGTTCAAGTTTTTTGGATAGAAAAAAATCATCTTTTGCATGAGTAATATTTTCCTGTTTTCTTAATTTTTCAAGACCTTCATATCCTTTAACTGATATAAATGCAGATCTTCGAAATGCACTATTTCCTCCTCCTAGGCAATATAAGTTACTTAATAATTTTAAATAATAAATTGAGATATAAAAAAAATTAAAAATTTTTCCTTTATTTCTGAATCTTGATTTTCCTCCAATTCCAACAATTTTTTGGTCCTTAAAATTTTTAATTATCACAGAAACCCAATTTTTATCTGCAAATGCATCAGCGTCGAGTGAGCCGATTATTGTTCCTTTTGATTTTTTTATCCCGAAATCTCTTGCATTTGTTTGGTTTCCTTTTGGATAGTAAAATAATTTAAAATTTATCTCTTTTTCTTTGAATTTTTTTTCGAATTTTTTTGCGATTTCTTTAGTATTGTCTGTACTTCCATTATCGACTATTATAATTTCATATGGTTTTTTTGTTTGATTCAGGAGAGAGGTTAGGCAATTTTTGATATTTTGCTTTTCATTTAATGTGGGAATAATTATGCTTAATTTTTCTTCCATCTTTAAATATTAGGCAATTTAATTTAAAAATGATTGCAAATTAATTTAAGTTATATTTTTAAATTAAATTATCTTTTTTTATTCATGTTTTTAGAAAGTATTTTACCTTTTATTGGTCAATATGGAAAGAGTATTTCTTTTCTTGGAGGTTTTATAACCGGAGAAAGTGTAATAATTACTCTTGCTTTTTTATCTGCTCAGGGTTTTTTGCCTTTATGGTATGTGCTTGTTTTTTGTACTATTGGTATGTATTTATCTGATTTTATTCCTTTTACAATTGGAAGATTTAAATTTTTTAGAAATTTTTTAGAAAAAGAAAAATATGTCAGGCAAGTTGAAAAAATTGAATATCATTTGCAAAAATATACAAAAAATAATCTTTTTTTAATTTTATTTTATACTAAAATTATTTATGGAGCGAGTATTCCTGCATTGGTTTATCTTGGTGCAAAAAAAACATCTTATTCTAAATTTTCGTATTATAATTTATTTGTTGAGTTAATCTTTGTTCCTTTTGTTGTTTTAATTGGTTGGCTTACCGGTAAAGGTTTTAGTTTTCTTGCTAAGATTTTTGAAAATCTAAGAATTGCTATTTTGTTCTTAATACTTGTTATTATTATTTTATACTTTATTAGAAAATGGGAAAGTCAAAGATTGATAAAAAAGCAAAAACTATAAACCTAAAAGGAAATTCAAAAAAAGAATTTTTTCTTTTGCATGGTTTTACAGGAAGTCCTACTGATTTTAATCATCTTGGAGAATATCTTAATAAGCGATTTGATGCAAATGTAAGAATTATAAGATTAAAAGGTCATGGGGAAAAAATAGAAAATCTTAGTAATTTTGAATATAATGATCTTTTTTTGCAGGCTGAGAATGAATTAAAAAAAGACTTAAAAAAAGGAAGAGAAATAATTGTTGGAGGAATTAGTCTAGGTAGTTTTATTGCATTACAGCTTTCAACAAAATATCCTGTTAAAGGGATTATAAATATTTCAATTCCTTATAAATATAAATTCTTAATTTCAATTGTTGCTTTTTTTGAACCTTTTATTAAAAAAAAGCATTGGAAAAAGGTAATGCCTAAATATCAAAAAGATTTGCGAAAAGATGCTTTTTATTATGATGCCAGTCTTTTTGGTTTTAGATATATCAAAGAGGGTAAATCTGAATTAGATAAAATTTTGAATAAGGTTAATGCTCCTTGTTTAATCATTCATGTTGCTAAAGAAAAAATTTTTCATCCTGATAGTGCAAAAATTATTCTAAATAAAATTAATTCTAAAATTGTTGAGTTTGATTTATTTAAATCTCCTGAGGGTTCAAGTCATAATCCTTTTTATTCTAAAAATCATAGTCAATTATACGATATTATTGGTAATTTTGTTGAAAAAAATAATTTATTTAGTAAATCTTAATATTTAATTCCTTTGCTTCTTCTATCTGGTTTATTTGTTTCAAACCATTTATTTATTTCTTCTATCGTCATATCTCTTATTTGCGGGTCTTGAATATCATAAAATTCTTGGGGCGTTCTGATCAAAGATTTTTCTACAAATCTTTGTATTTCCCCATATCTAAATCCTTCAAATGCACCAATACATGTATTTTCTTTATATGTTGTCCAAGCATTATATCTTGTGGGAATATCTCCATCCTGCCATTCCCAATTACCACATTCGTAAATTTGCATTAAGATATCATATTCATATTGTGTGAAAACATTAATATATGTATCTTGTAATGATTTTAAATTTAAAATTGGCCTTCCCTCTTCATCTCTTCTTAAATCTGACTTTTTTAAAGATTTTTTTCCCATGAATCCATCCATTTCTCTAAGCTTAAATGGTCCATTTTTCTTTCTTTCTTCTGCTTTCTTAATAATTTCATCATGCGGTAGAATTATCATTGATTTGTTTAATGTTATCATTTTTTATTAATTAGAAATCGAATTTAAACCATTGATTTATTTCTTCTATCATTGAATTTGTAACACCTTCAATATCATAAAACTCTTTTGATTGTATTATTTTGTAATTTATACTTTCATAAAATTCTATACTTGAAAATCCTACTTTGCCCTGTACACTTATGCATGTTTTTTTTCCATACATCTCCCAAAAGCTACGTGTTGTTGGTTTATTTTCACTTTCCCATTTCCAATCTGCACATTCACAAACTCTCATTAAATCCCAATATTCTTTTTTGCTTATTGTTTGCACTACTGTTTTATCTAAAGGGGTTAAATATAAACTTGGTCTTCCATTTTTATCTCTCTTAAAATTAGCATTTATATTTGATCCCATATATTTATTAAGGTCTTTACATAAAAGCATTCTTTGAACTCTTGTTTGTTCTAATTTTTTTATCATTTCTTCATGAGGGATAATTATCATTGATTTGTTTAATGTTATCATTTTATCCTTTGCTTTTTCTGTTTGGTTTATTTATTTCAAATAATTGATTTATCTCTTTAATCATTTTTTGCGTTATTTCTGGTTTTTGAAATTCGCAAAATTCTTGCAAAGTTAATATCTTCCAATTCTTTTGAATATAAAATTCTTTGTTTCCACATCTAAATCCGTTTTTTATTGGTATGCATGTTTTTTGTTTATAACCTTTCCAAAAATTATGTTCTGTTGGGTTATTATCTGGCCATTCCCATTTTCCAATTTCATAGATTTGCATTAATGTGTCATAATTTTCCTGAGTTGGAATATGGACTGCTGTATTTTCTAATTCTGTTAAAATTAAAGTTGGTCTTCCATATTCTCCTTTTGCAAGATTAGAATTTGTTGAATTATATCCCATATATTGATTCAGGTTTTTGAATAAATGCATTCTTTGTATTCTTGTTTCTTCTAATTTTTTTATCATTTCTTCTTGTGGAAGAATTGTCATTGATTTGTTTAATGTGATCATTTTATCCTTTGCTTTCTCTATTTGGTTTGTTTATCTCGAACCATTCATTTATCTCTTGGATGATTTCTTGTGTTATTTCTGGTTCTTGAAGTTCGTAAAATTCTTTAGGGGTTATTATTTTCAAATTAAAATTTTGTGCATGTTTAAATGCAAAACTATATATAAAATTTTTTTTTGCGGTTATATTCATGTTGTTTTCTTGATTGTTTTTCCAAGCATTAAATTCTGTAGGTAATTTTTCAGAATACCATTTCCAGCTTCCACATTCATAAAGTTGCATTAGTGTGTCATAAATTTTTTGATTTTGTATTTGTATGACCATTCCATCTAATTGTTTTAAATCTAAAATTGGTTTTCCATTTTCATTTCTTTTTAAATTATAATTTATTTGATTGGTTCCAATATATTGGTTAAGGTCTTTACATAGAAGCATTCTTTGTATTCTTGTTTGTTTTAATTTTTCTATCATTTCATCATGCGGTAGAATTATCATTGATTTGTTTAATGTTATCATTGGTATTATTTTTAGATTTAAAATTTATAAACTTTTGGTTCAATGTTACTATTTAGTGACAAATGATAATTCTTAAAATAGTTTAAAAAATATTTTTATATTTGAAGAATTACTTTTAGCGTAAATAAAATCTGGAATCTAATATTTCCTGTAAAGAATATTTTCTTGTATTTAATGTGCTATCTCTTGTTGGTAATATTCCCATAAGACGACTACCTCCATCATCAAGATCGTCTGCTCCGTTGACATATGATTCATTGCCGAGTCTTCCAAGATACCATGCTCTTATTTCCGGAGTTTTTCCTTTGCAAGAACCGAGAATAATGCTCATTGGTGTTTCATGACCGTATTTTTTTTCACTTTCATCGTAAATAAAATCTGTATAATCATTGAGCAGGGCTTGATCTCTTGCTAAAATTCTCCAAAGAGGGTCACTTTTAACATCTTCTTTTGATTTAAAATCTATTGTTCTTTCAAGTTTGTGATTTTTAAATTCAATAACATTTGATTGTTTTTTTAATTGTTCATAAATTGCAAATGCTTCATCTTTATTTTCACTTAATAATAATGCACCATTGTATAATTTTTTAGTATCTTGGGAGATTTTTATTAACATTTCTGAATCTAAATCAATTAAGATATTTTGTGTTTCCGGATGATAGATAACTGCATCGCAGGTGTCATAGTTACTTAGCCAAGCATTTTTTATAGCTTCCGGACCATTTTTATAGTTGAGTCTGATTTGCATGAATTGTGAAATATTTCCCGGGATTCTTCCTTCTGCTCTTAGCTTAGGCATTGTTTTTATGTATTTGCCTGAAAATTCTTTATATGTTTCTGGTGTTTCATTAAGTTTTGCCATAATTCAACAATTAAAAATGGGTTTATAATCTTTATTGAGATAAATAATAATTAAAGTTTTTCAAGTAAAGATTTGACTTTGTCCCTTCTCAAGAAGCAAATGATAAAGAATAAAAACGAACAAAAGCTTAAGAGAATTAATGGAAAATCAAATCAGACAGCCAATCGTAACGGTCTGCGGACATGTAGACCACGGAAAAACATCTATTTTAGATTGTCTTAGAAGTTCATGTGTTCAGGAAGGCGAGGCTGGTGGAATTACACAAAAAATTTCTTTTACTTCTTATCCTATGAATCAGTTAAAAGCTGCTTGTCCTTTAATTGGGAAATCAGGGATTAAACTTAATATTCCCGGTTTTTTGTTAATTGATACTCCTGGTCATGCGGCGTTCACAAATTTAAGAAAACGTGGCGGGAGTTTAGCTGATTTGGCTGTTTTGGTTATCGATATTAATGACGGTATAAAACCTCAAACTGCTGAGGTTATTAAAATTTTAAAAATGAATCATACGCCTTTTATTATTGCTTTAAATAAAATTGATAATATTTCCGGATGGAGAAATAGCGATAAGGATTTGAGATCGGCGATTGAATCTCAACAGGAAAATGTTAAGCAGGTTTTTGATGAAAGGTATATGACTTTGATTGGTGCGTTAAATAATTATGGGTTTGATGCGGATTTATATTATAATATTGATGATTTTACTAAACAGGTTGCTTTGGTTCCATGTTCGGCTATTACAAAACAGGGTATTCCTGAATTAATTATGATGCTTTGCGGGTTAAGTCAGAGATATTTAACTGAAAAATTGAAATTACATAAAGATGCAAAAGGTGTTATGCTTGAAATTAAAAAAGAAAAGTCAACTAACTATATTGAGGCGATTTTGTATGATGGTGAATTATCAAGGCAAGATGAAATTGCTGTTGCGAGTTTTGATGGTGAGCCGATTATTACCAAGATAAGAATTTTGGAAGAAATTTTACCGTTGTGTTCAAAATTTATTCCGAAAGATAAAGTTCAAGCTTCAACGGGGATTCGGATGCAATTAATTGAAAAAGAAAATATTTTACCTGGAATGCCGTTTGTTCTTTACAAAAATAATTTAAATGAAATTAAAGAAATTTTTAAGAAAGAAATTTCTGAAAATATTAAAACTGAAAAATATGGTATTATTGCTAAGGCTGATTCTTTAGGTAGTTTAGAAGCATTGTTGGTTTTGTTGGGTGAAAAAAATATTCCTGTTGTTAAGGCTGGTATTGGCAGTATTAATAAATCAGATGTAATTTCTGCAAAAGCTAATTTGGAGATTAATGAGCTTAATGCAATTATCATTGGGTTTAATGTTGATCTTGAAGAGGATGCTAAGGAAATTTTGCAGAAAAATATTAAGGTTTTAACGAATGATGTTGTTTATCGTTTAATTGATGATTTGGTTGATTATCGAAAAGAAAAAATGAATGAAATTGAGAAAAGGCGTTTAATGTCTCTTGCAACAATTTGCAAGTTAAGGGTTTTACCTCAATATGTTTTTAGAAATACTAAACCTGCAATTTTTGGTGTTAGGGTTGAGGGGGGAAAATTAACGTCTGATTTAGCTTTGATTAATAGTTCTGAAGAAAAAGTCGGGCGAGTGAAAAATATTGAGTCTGAAGGTAAATCTGTTAGTGAAGCTAATGAAAATTTAGAAGTTGCGATTTCTATTCCTGGTGTTAATTTTGAGCGACAGTTAAAGGATGTTGATTTTCTTTATACTGATATTGGTGAATCGCAGTTTAGAAATTTTAAGAAAAATAAGGATCTTTTAAGTGAGAATGAAAAGAAGATTTTAATGGAGATTGCTGATATTAAGAGAAAAAAACGTGTTGATTGGGGGGCGTGAAAAAAGGAAACCCTTGGTTCCCTCAGAAAATCTTATAAGTAATTATTTGAATTCTTTTTTATGACAAATGTTGAATTTTATGGCAAGAATGTTAATTTAGATAAAACCGGGATTGTTTTAGTTGATATGCAGTATTCATATTTAAAAGAATATTCTTTGAAAGATGTTTTTTTTATGCGTGAAGCTCAAAAAGATATTTTACAGATTGCTGTGGATAAAAATTATCCTCTTGGAGTATTAGAATCTATTTGGGATAAAAGAACTGATTCTGAATTGAGGGATTTAATAAATAATGTTCAAAGAAAAAAATATTTTAAAAAAGAAAAAATGGATGGTTTTTCAAATGAAAAACTTTATCCTTGGCTAAAAAAAATGAATTTGGAAACTTTGTGTTTTATGGGGATACATACGAATCAATGTGTTTTAGAAACTGCTAAATCTGCTAAGGATTATGGCTTTCATATTATTCTCGCAAGACAGTTAACGAAGGGTATTGCTTCTTCTAAAAATTTTTTTAAATCAATTAATTGGTTTAGATATAATGGGGTTTATACTAAAAATTATAAAGAAATTGTTGAGTTGTTAAATAAAAAATAATAAAAATTTTGATTAACAGATTATTAAAAATTAATAATCTGGTAATTCAGATTCATCAGATTCAGATTCTTCTGGTTCTTGCGGAGCCACTTGTGTTGGCTTGATGTCATCTTTAGAGATTGAATTAATCATCTCTTTGAATTTTGGAAAGTCAGTTGCCGGGATTCTTACTCCTGCTTTTGTAAATCCTGTGTATCTTTCACTTGTTACAAATTCTCTTATTGTAAGTCCTCGTTGACCACCAAAATCATCAAGTCGTATTACGATATCTGACCTGTCATTTTTAGTAATTCTTCCGATGTCTTTTTCCATGTTTGTTTAAAATCAAAATCTATTTTTAAATATTATGTAGAAAATGGGATAAAATTTTTCGGCTTTGTCCTGAATTAAGTTTTTTTGATTGTTAGGATCCCCACCCTTAATTAATACTTGAATTGCCAAAAGTTAGCTAAAATCAAAAACTTTGGACAAAGTTAAATTATTCGTTAAATTAATAAATTATTCTTCATACATTATTTTATGTTAGAAAAAACTGTTGAAGAGGATAAAAAAATTAGGGGGATTTTAAAAAAATTTTCTAAGAATAAGAATGATTTTAAAGAAAAATATCCTGAAGATTTTGGTACTCTTAAAAAATTAGGTTATGTTATTGAAATGTATAACTATAATCGAATGCCGGATTATTCTCTGTCTATTAAAGGATATAATTTAATTTATAATCTTTCTAAAAAATCTAATTGCAATCGTCCAATTTTAATTCGATGATTTTTCAAAAGATTTATATGTATTAAGATCATTAATTATTTATGGCAGATGGTTGTGAATACAGAAATAGTTGTCCAAAATATCTTGGGGTATATGATAATAGTCCTATGACTTCTAAAAATCAAAAAGATTTATGTGATAATGCTTCAAAAAAAATACTTGAGGCTGGAAATTATTGTTCGGATTATGATTATATTACTGCATTTAGTGATTTAGTATTTGATTCTATTAAGCAAGCTACTAAAAACCTTTCTCATAATTTATGTGAGGCTGAAGGATGTTTAAGGGAAATTCATAAGCGAAAGGTACTTCTACACAATAGTAACATTTATAAATAATGTTTTTTATAATTTTATTTATGACAGATATTGGTTGTAAATATAAAAGTGTATGCAGTACTTATAAAGGTAAGTTTGACTGTACCCCTTTATATTCAAAAAATTTTAGAAATACCTGTGATAAAGCTAATGATATTGATGTACTTTGTCCTATGTATGGCTTGTATGAACAAATTGATTCTTTAAATGGAGCAAATAAATCTCTTTTGCAATTATTGAATATTTCTGAAGAAAAAATATAATTTTTATTTCTGATTAATTACTTCTTAAATTATACTCGCTCTGATTATTTTGACTTCTTTTAATGGTTTATCATTTGCATCTGTTTGTACTTCTGCAATTTTATCTACAACATCCATTCCTTCAGTCACTATTCCGAAAGTTGGATGTTTTCCATCAAGAAAATTATTATCTACTAAATTAATAAAAAATTGGCTTCCTCCGGTATTTTTTGATCCTGTATTTGCCATTGATATTGTTCCTCGATTATTTTTATTCCCACTTTTGTGTGTAAATTCATCTTCAATAGTATATCCTGGTCCTCCCATTCCTGTGCCTGTTGGGTCTCCTCCCTGAATCATAAATCCGTCGATAATTCTATGAAAAATGACTTTATCATAAAATCCTTCTTTAACTAATTTTTCAAAATTTCCTGCTGTAAGTGGCATATCTGTATAAAGTGTTATTACAATATTTCCCATATTTGTTTCAAGTAATACTTTTGTTGGTTTTGTCATTTTATATGTTGCTCCGATTATTCCAATTATTGCGACACAAATTAAAATCGCTGTTAATAATTTTATTTTGTGCATTAATTATCTAACTATTTTTTATTTTTAAAGTTTATTAATCTTTTTGGATAATTATCTTCTTGCTCTGTTATAATTTGGTCTATTATTATATCTTCTTCCAGATTCATTTCTCTGTTCTGAATCGTTTCCTCTTGAGTCTCTTCTTTGTCCTGAATTACTTCCTCTTGAGAAATTTCTTCCTGAACTTCTTCTTTGACCTGAATTGTTCCCTCTTGAGAAATTTCTTCCTGAACTTCTTCTTTGACCTGAATCATTTCCTCTTCCATGATCTCTTCTTCCAGTATCCATCTCTATTCTTATTGTTTTAAATTCCGGTGTTTCTTCATGTTCTATTTTTAATGATTTGTCTTCACTTATTTTATTAAAATTTTCATAATCTCTATTTGCTACAATATTAATTGCTTTACCCTCTTTACCTGCTCTTGCTGTTCTTCCAATTCTATGGACATATTCTTTGCTGTCTTTTGGTAAATCGTAATTATATATATGGCTTACACTGTTAATATCCAGTCCTCTTGCTGCGACGTCGGTACAAACAAGGATGCTTGTTCCTTTTGCATGGAATTCTTCTAAAATTTTTGTTCTTTTATTTTGTGCTAGTCCTCCATGGATTGCTTGTGCGTTGATATTGATTTTTTGCAAGTTTTGAACTAAGAAATCTACATTTCTTCTTGTTGAGCAGAAAATCATTACTAAATCTGATTTTTCTTTTTCAAGTAAATGCACTAGTAATGAAAATTTTTCGTAAGGTTGCACGTCGTAATATACTTGTTTTAATTTTGAACTGTCAACATATGATTTAACTGAGATTTCTTTTGCATTTCTTGTATATTGTTTTGCGAGATAATCTAAGTCTGATGAAATTGTTGCTGAAAATAACATTGTTTGTCTTTCTGTTGGACATTGTGTGATTATTCTATCTACGTCTTTAAGAAATCCCATGTCTAGCATTCTATCGACTTCATCTAAGACTAAAATTTTTATATTGTCTAAATCTAATGTTCTTCTTTTCATGTGATCTAGAATTCTTCCTGGGGTTCCGACGATTATATCTGCCTGCGGGATGTTTCTTATCTGTGCGTTTATATCTACTCCGCCGTAAATTGCGTATGTTCTTAATCTTTTATTATGCGAGAATTTTTTTATTGCTGATGCTACTTGGTCTGCTAATTCTCTTGTTGGTGTTAAGACTAATGCCTGAACATTTTTGTTTGGGTTTATATTTTGGACTATTGCTGAGGCAAATGCTAAGGTTTTTCCGCTTCCTGTTGATGAACCTCCGATTATATCCTGTTTAGCTAATGCTAACGGGATTGCTTGCTCTTGTATTTCTGAGGGTTCGCTAAATCCTTCTTGTTCTATTATTTCTAAGAGATCATTACTTAACCCTAGTTCTTTGAATGTTTTCATTTTGAATTTATTTATGAATAATTTTTAAAATTGATTCATTTTTTTAATTAATAATTTGTCAAGAATTGTTTCTTGAAATTTAAGTCTTGCGAGACATTAATCTCAAGACTTATCACATTAGTAATATTATTTGATGATATCTTCGGTTTATAAACTGTTTGTTTTTGGAGAGGTTTATTTGAAAAGTAAAAGATAACTGAAATATGTAGTTCTTAAGTTTTTTATGTTAGGTCCATTAAGATATGAAACTAAAATAAAAGATGTGCCTTTACAATGGATGTTCCGCTTTGAGTTATATTACCCCGATTTACCTCAATTTCCAATTACTTATGTTCATAAAATATTCAGAACAAAAAGAAATTTGGCATGAAACTTACAGATTCCGTGTGCTTGTTGAAGGAATATTTTCTGCACTTAAGAGAAAGCATCTAAACTATTTACGTTCCAAAAAAGAGATTGCTCTTCATGTTGAGCTTTTGCTAAAGGTACTGGTATACAATTTGACAATAATTGGGAAGTATTCCTAATTAATGGTTTTCCTTCTTTAACTAATTCTATTCCGTCTGGAGTTCTTGCATACCAAGTTTCAGCAGAAATAGTATTCCCCACAACAATAGCACCACTTACAGAGATATGACCATGTTCCATCTTATCCTCCCTCTCTCCAAAATAGATTTCTCTCATCCAAGGTTTGCATTTGGGATAGTGTATTGAAACAAATTTTGAACCTATCTTAACTCTTTTAGCCATACTATTCGGATAGTTTTCGGGCATTAATTACTTTTCGGACTGTGTTGTTTTTGAGAATTTAACAAAAGCCTTGAATTATTTATTTGTATTTAAATACTCGACGGGTAAATTTTACAGGTAAAATTTTAGGGTAGAATATTTAAATATAAGGTTCATTATATTAATAATGAATATTGAATCATACTTTATTTTTTGTCGAGGTGGTAACTTTAAATGTTAGGAAATACTTATATCTTGATTTTAATAGCGATTTTTTCAATAATCGCGGGGAATTCAGAAAAAATTGCTGAATCCTTAATAATAGGATTCTTGTTAGTATTATTTATTGTATATAAAGAATAAATTTTAAGAACAATCAATTTTTTTAGAATTTTATCGTCCTTCTCTTTCTTTTAATTTTTTCATTAAATAATAAGCTCCACCAAACACAATTACTCCTGGGATAAATGTAATTCCTGCAAATCCTACTGATGTTGCAATTATTCCTGCTCCGATGGTTCCTATTGTTCCAACTCCGACTCCTTCAAGAATATGGCTTATTTCAGAAACTTTTTTTTCAATACCTTTTTCTAAGGTATCAATTTGCATAATTATTTTTCCTTCTTTAAGGACTCTAATCTTTCTGTCTTCTTCAGATAAAATAAATGATACTGTATCTTTGTGTATCGAAGCACTTAATCCTGCTGAATGTCTTGTTCCAAAATTTTTTAAAACTTTATTCGCATGAATTTTTACTCCGTATGCAATCATGTCACCTTTTTTGTTCATTATGACTGCTCCATCCATTAATGCTAAAGATTCAAGTAATTTTGGATTTTTAAGAATATTAAAACTTGGAACTGTTTGTTCAACTAATGGTTTATATTTTAAACTTTGATTATCTGTAACAATTATTAAAGCACCTTCGCCTCTTTTTGAGATTTTTAAACAAACTTTAATTATTTCTTCGTCTAATCCTTCACTAAAACTTTTTGGCATATTAATATATATATTAATGTACTTAATAAATTTTGCGGGTGATATGTTCAGCTTATGATTCTTCAGAATTTTTTTGCTATTAAGTTTTATTTATTTGGTTGATGTAATTGAAAAAATCTAAAAATAGAAGAATTGAAACAAATTATTTTTTTCTGTTTTGAAGATATTATCGGCGTTATCAAATTCTGCTTTAGGGGTTCCACTTACAATTCTTATTTTTCAATCAGAATTAACAGAAATGAAGTATTCTCTTTTGCTTTTAATGAATGAATTGCGTTTTCTTTCATATGAATAAAAACTCCTTTTAACATTTCTATATCCTTTCCATGAAGATTAAAAATTCCTTTTCCTTGAACAACATATAAAATTCCTTGTTTTGTTGAAGTGTGTTCTGATATTTTAGTCCCAGAAGCCATACAAAATAATGTGCAGTCAATCTTATCATTTTTGAAAATTTCTTTACTTAAAACTCCTTGTTTAGGATATTCAATCATTTCTAAAATTTGTTTTTCATAATTCATTTTTTTGTCATCTCTTTCGCAAATTTTTCAAACCTTTCAACTTCTTTTTTCTTAGCAAAATTTATTTTATTAAATTTTTCAAGCATTGTTTTTTGAACTTTTTTACTTAATGCTTCATCAGCCATAGGATACAGGATATTATTTTCCTTGAATATATGTTCTCTGATTAATCGAATATAGTTCCTTGCACCTTCAATTAATTTATTTTTATCTTTTTCATTCATTCCGGATTCCATCATTTTGACATTTTTCCTCCCTTCATCATGTTCAAACAACATTTGTTCTACCGGATTACAATGTACTAATCCTTCTTCTGCACATTTATTAAACTCTTTGAATAAAATATTTTCTTCTTTTGCATGGTGAAATTTGTCTGCATAGTTTCTGATAAAATCAATAATCTTTGCGAAAAAAGTTGCGTTAATATTTTTATTTTTTAATTGAGTAATTTCCAATTCTAAAGCATCAACGACTTTTAAGATATATTCATGTTCTTTTGATAATATTTCTGAAGTTTCTGAGTTGGTTTTCATTGGCATTTTTTTCTTTTACAGACTTTACAATATTTTTTAACATGTTTTTCTACAATATTTAATAGGGGGATAATAGTATCTTTATTCAATGAATAAATTCTTTTTCTACCATTATTTTGAACTTCAATAAAACCGCATTCTAATAATGATTTTAGGGCATGTGAAACTTTACTTCTTTCTTGGTTAAGTTGTTTTGATAATTCTGTTACACTTAGTGGCTTCTCTTTTAGCTTTGTTATAATATCGACTTTTAATTTAGTTCCAAGAGTTTCGAAAAATAAATAACATTTGTTTTCCATATGTGAATTATAATTCACGTATATTTATAAATCTTATGGAATCAATTCTTCTAAAAAATCTGCTGGGGTTTTTTTGGATAAATTTAATCTGTTATTATCACAAAGTAACAACAAAAACAAAACATTTAAATAGTTCTTATTGTTAACAATATCATAAAAAATTTATATTTGAAAAATGAAAAACAAAATCGTTTCAACATTGGCTGGAATTTTATTAGCTGGAAGTGTAGCTGGTTGTGTGACAGAACCCAATTATACTGGTGCTGCTTATGCTTTAAGAAATATTTCTGCCAGTGGTAAAGCATTAAATGGCAAATCTTTAACTTATGAAGATCAACAAAAAATTTTGAATGGTGCAGATTATTTAGATTACCAACAACAAAGACATAATACTCGAAAAGATATGGAAAAAGAGCATAATTTTCAAAGAGAAATGCAAAGGGATGAACATAAATTCCAAAGAGAAAGAGATAATTCTTCAAGACGTGAATATGCTCCTGATAAAGAATTTTATACTGCACTTTGTAAGGATTCAAATCGTAATGGAAAAATTACAGGGGATGAATGTTTAATAAAAAAGAACTCTTTTTCAAATGATGAAACTTTTGCAATTCTTTTAACTGACCGGGCTTCTCATAAAGGTACTAAATCAAGTATAGATGTCTATGATTCTAATAACGCATTTCTTGAACATTTAGAAAGCATTAAATCTGCTGATATTGTGAGTATATGTTTTCCTGCTTATACTAAAAAATTTCCTTCTGGAATCTATAAAGCTTATCTGAGAACAAATGGTGTTCTTGATGGTGCATTAGAATTTGAAATAGTTAATGATTTGAAACCTCAGAAAGAATTTTATACTTCTGTTTGGAAAGATTTAAATCAAGATAAAAAAATTACTGAGGATGAAGTTTTTGAAAAGAAAAATTTCTTTTCTAAAGATGAAAATGTTTCTGTAAATATTGTTGATCGTGGTTCACCAGTTGGTAGCAGTGTTCAGATAGATGTTTATTGTCCTAATGGTAACCTTGCTGTGACTAGTAAGTCTCTTTATAAGAAATCTTCTCCTCTTCAGGAAGATATATCTGGAGTTGGTCTTCCGGATGTTTTAGTAAACAATTGTGGTTATGGAAAATATAGGGTTACAAGAAAAACAAATGGTGTTCTTGATGGAGAGATTGATTTTCATATTCTTTCAGAAGATAAATCTTATTTATAGATAAATTATCTTTTAATTTTCATGATTTTTTAATGAAATATTTATAAAACACATTTTCTTCTATTTATATATGAAAAAGGTAGGTGTGAATGTATTAATTCTTAATTTATTATTATCAATAATTGCAATTTCATTTAATATGAGTTTTGTGAGTAGTATTACTCCCACAAGAGATGGTTATTATGAAGGAGAAGAAATAACTAGTGATAATACTATCTATAAATGGTCTAATTCACTTTCTAAATGGTCTGCAGTTAGTTCTGCTGATTCTTCAACAACAGTTACTAAACCTGCTTCAAAACCTGCTCCTGAATCTCCTCCTGCAAATTCTCCAATACCTATGACAAATGCAGAGACGTATAGTCGTGCTATAAATAATCCAGATGCAAAAGATGGTCCTTTTTTTGATACTTCTTCTGGTAAAACTCCAACTGAAACTCCTGCTGATAAATCTGGGGAGACTAAAACAACTGCCGATAAAGCTGGGAGTTTTTTTTCAAATATTGTTAGTAGTTTTACTTGGGCAGGTAGTGTTTATGCTGGTGTTCAAACTGTTGGCAGTATTCTTGGATGGGAGAAAAATCAAGTTAATGCTGCTTCAATTGCTCTTGCTAGTGGTACTTTTGTTGGAACCGCTATAAATTCATTATGGGGAAAAGGTGGAACTTTTACTGCCGAAGGCAGTGCAGGGTTAAATCCATTATATTCTGCGGGTATTGGTCTTGCTGTTTCTGCTGTTGTTTATTATTATTTATATAAAGATACTAGCGAGAAAATTGTTACATTTGAATGTAAAACATGGGATGCTCCTACTGGCGGTGATGATTGTGAAAAATGCAATGCTCAAGATGGTGGGATTCCTTGCAGTGAATATCAATGCAGAAGTTTAGGTCAATCCTGTCAATTATTAAATGACGGTGAGGTTAATGGCAGTGAATTATCTGAACTTAAATGCGTTTGGGTTAATAGAAATGACGTTGAGTATCCAATAATTACTCCTTGGGAAGGTGCTTTAACTGCTGGTTATTCTTATTCTCCTGATAATAGCATTTCTCCTCCTGATAAAGGTGTTAAAATTATTGATAAGAGTTCTAAAGATGGATGTGTAAAACCTTTTAGCCCAATTTCATTTGGTGTTTTAGTTGATGAACCTGCAAAGTGTAAAGTTGATTATACTCGGAAAGAAAAGTTTGAAGATATGTCTTATTTCATGGGTGGAAATTCTTTATTTAGGTATAACCATACTCATTCAATAAGTTTGCCTGATAGAAGTGCTTTTGAAGTTGAAAATTTGACTGTGCCTTTCGACGGAGATTATGAATTATATATCCGGTGCCAAGATGCAAATGGTAATTATAATCCTGCTCATTTTGTGTTTAAATTTTGTGTTGGCGAGGGTCCTGATACAACTGCTCCATTAATTGTTTCAACTAATCTTTTGAATGGTATGCCTATTGCATTTAATCAAAGTTCTATTGATTTAGAGCTTTATGTGAATGAACCTGCAGAATGCAGATGGAGTCATAGAGACCAGATATTTGATAAAATGGAAGAGAGTTTTACTTGTTCTTCAAGTATTTTTGAAATGAATGCTCAAATGCTTTATACCTGTCAAACTACTTTAACTGGTTTAAAGAATGAAGTTGAAAATAAATTTTATTTTAGATGTAAAGATCAACCTAAAGTTAAAGCAGAGGGTGATAGGAATGTTAATTCTGAATCTTATATCTTTAGTCTAATTGGTACTCGGCCTTTAGTTATTAGTTCTGTTGGTCCAAATGGAACTATCAAAGATTCGACTGATAGCGTTAAAGTGACTTTAACTGTTAGAACGACGGCTGGATATAGTGATGGATTAGCTTATTGTTATTATAGTGATACTGGTGAAGAAGATAGTTATATTCAATTTTTTGAGTCAAATTCATATAAGCATGCTCAAGATTTATATCTGTCTGCCGGGGTTTATAATTATTCAATTAAATGTCTTGATTTAGGTGGTAATTCTGATCTTGACTCTATTGGTTTTACTGTTGATACTGATACTGATGCTCCTATTATTGTTAGGGCATATCATGAAGAAAATTATTTGAAATTAATTACTCATGAAAAAGGTAAATGTGTTTATGATCCTACAAACTGCAACTATCTATTTACTGATGGGTTAAGTTTAACTGTTATTGACGGTGTTAATCATTTTACTGATTGGAATACTGAAGTGAATTTCCATGTTAAATGTGAAGATGAATTTGGAAATAAACCTGCTCCTGATGTTTGCAGTATTATTGTTCGTCCTGGCGAGGATTTAGTTAAAAATGAGTAAAATTGTTGATGAACAGGTTGTGGGGGAATTAATTAATGAACGATATGAAAATAATAAAGTTTTTACTATTTATGGTTTAATTGGTTTATTTATTTCAATTTTTTTTGGTTCTATGAGTCTTACCGGGAAATTTATTTTGGAGTCTGACACTCCTTCTATTATTACTGGTTCAATAATTTTATTTTTTGTGTCATTCTTTTTTATTTTTTTAGGCAATCGTAATAAAATAAATAATTTATTTAATGATAAAGGTCAAATGCAATTATCTTTTGGGATGATTTTTTCTATTATTTTAATTATTTTATTTTTGGTTTTTACTTTTTATGCTATTAGTAAATTTTTGGATATTCAAAATTCTATTCAGGTTGGAAAGTTTAAGGATAAGCTTCAAGCAGATATAGATAAGCTTTGGAAAGGAACACAGGGTTCACAGACTGTTGAGTATAAATTGCCGTCAAGTGTGAAAAAAGTGTGTTTTGTTGATTTTTCTGTTTCAGGTAATGGTGTGAATCTTAATTTGTATAATCCTTTAAAGAGTAGTTTTTATGGGTCAGAAAATATGGTTTTTTATCCTGTTGGTTCTGCTCAGGGGTTGGATTCTGTTGTTATTAAACATATTTATTTGGATGAGATTGTTAAGTCTGAAAATCCTTATTGTATTGATGTTGTCGGCGGGGATGTTAATATTCATCTTGAAAAAGATTATGGGCAAGCAACTGTTTTAGTTACAAGATAGTTTAGGGTATTTCAAATGTTAAATTTAAATTTTAAAAATAGCGGGCGTGGTTATTTGGAAATTTCTTTTTCTTGGTTTTTTGCGGTTCTTGTTGGGATTATGATTTTGTCTTTGGCGATTTTTGCTGTTACTAAATTAATAAAAGTTGGACAAACTGCTCAGGATGTTAAGGTTGGTAAAGAAATTGGTATTTTATTGAATCCTTTGGAAACGAGTTTTGAGGTTGGTAAGACTACTTCTTTATCTTTGCCTGTTGAAACAAGAATTTTTAATAAGTGTTCAAATAATGGGATTTTTGGCAAGCAATCTTTTCAAATTTCTCAAATGAGTCTTAATAAGTGGACTCAGACAGATTTGAATGTTAGTTTTGTGAATAAGTATGTTTTTTCTAATGGGTTTGTTGAGGGGAAAAAATTTTATCTTTTTTCTAAGCCTTTTGATATGCCGTTTAAAATTGCGGATTTGATTTTTATTACTTCTGTAAATGATGAGTATTGTTTTGTGAATCCTCCTGAAGAGATTTCAGATGAACTTTTGGCTTTGAATCAGGGTAATCTTTTGGTTAATAATTGTTCAGATAAAAGTATTCGTGTTTGTTTTGGTGGTGGGAATTGTGATATTTCTGTTAATTATAATTTGAATTATGTTACTAAGGGGTCTCAAAAATTTTATTTTGAGGGTGATGCTTTAATGTATGCGGCGGTTTTTTCAGATAAAGAGGTTTATGAATGTCAATTAAAACGGTTAATGCAAAGGGGTGAGCAATTATCGTTATTGTATAAAAATAAGGCTGCATTTGTTGTTTGGACTGGATGCAAGTCTAATTTGGATTTGTTGGGTTTGAGTAATTTGCAGAAGAGTTTTGTGAATTCGTTAGGTTTGGCTTCTATTAGTAGGTTGGCTGATGAAATTAAAGAAAAGAATGATGTTGCGGAGTGTAAACTATGGTAAATAAAAGGAACCCCTTGGTTCCCTTTGACCCTCCTCGAAGTCTGGAAGGGTGGCATCTTTATGAGCCTCCTGGGATGCCACATGGAATTAGACACTCGCTGGTTCCCTTTGACCCTCCTCGAAGCATTGAAGGGTGGTATTTTTCAACTTGCAGGGGGTTAGTATGAAAACTTATATTGAGCTTTTTGTAATGTTTCATGAAATTTCTAATCATCGTGGGCAGTTGAAGATTCAGCAGATGGCATTTATGTTAATTGCTGTTACTTTGTTTTTTGCGTTAGTGGGGTTATTTTTGATTGTTTTTGTTTTTTCCGGTTTAAAGGAGTCTGCAACTGCGTTGCAGGAAAAAAATGCGTTGTTATTAGTGACTAAACTTGCAAATTCTCCGGAATTTTCTTGCGGGGATGTTTTTTTTGGAAATAAAATTAATTGTGTTGATGCTGATAAAGTTATGATGCTTAAAGAAAATTTGGATAAGTATAAGGGTTTTTGGGGTGTGACGAATATTGAAATTCAAAAAGTTTATCCTGCTGGTAGCAAAGTTTGTACTTTGGCGAATTATCCTAATTGCAGTGTTATTAAGGTTTATTCTTTAGATGAGAGTGGTTATAGTGTGTCGAATTTTGTTTCTTTGTGTAGAAAGGATGTTTTTGATGGTGAGGTTTCAGATAGATGTGAATTAGCTAAATTAATTGTTAGTTATAAGGAGGCTTCATAAATGGTTTTTTAAAAAATTGTTTTTAAGATTTAACAATCCCCGGATTTATTTGTTTGAATTTTAATTCCCACACTCCCCAAATCATTATTTTAATAATGATTTGCCTTTTAGCTGTTAAATCTTAATTGTTAAGAACAATTTTTGAAAATCTTTAGATGTTACATAAAAAATAAAATGATAAATACAAAAAAAGGTCAGGAAGAGATGATGGGTTTTGGTTTAATTATTATTCTTGTTTCTGTGATTTTGTTGGTTTTTTTAGGGCTTACTTTGAGTGTTTCTCAAAAAGATACTGTTGAGAGTTATGAGGTTGAAAGTTTTATTCAGGCGTCTTTACAGTATACTACTACATGCAAGGATTATTTGGAGTACCTTTCTGTTCAAAAGTTGATTTTTGATTGTAAAAATGGTCGTATGTGCGTTGAAGGGGGTTCTGCTTGTGAAGTTCTTGAAAAGACTCTTTCTGGGATTATTGAAGAAAGTTGGAAGATTGAAGGGGATAGACCTATTAAAGGGTATAATTTGAGGATTTATTCTGATGGAACCGAGATGTTTGTTTTGAACAAGGGGAATTTAACTGGGAATTCAAAAGGGGCTATGCAAGATTTTAGCAGGGGTGGTAGTTTAATTGAGATTTATTTTTCTGCTTATTATTAAATTTTAATAACAAAAGATTTATATAATTTCTTACTTTTCTTACAATTAAGGTACTATAAATGCAAGAAGAAATTAAAGAAATTAGGACTGTAACTATAACGAAAAAAGGTCAAATTTCGATTCCTCGTATAGCAAGGACTCTTGCAGGATTTAAAGAAGGAACAAAAATTAGTGTTATTGTTTATTCTGATAGAGTTGAGCTTAAACCTTTTCAAAAAGAAAAATTAAATGATTCTTTAATGTGCATGCTTGCGAGTGAAGAATCTCTTGCTAAAAATTGGTTATCAAAAGAGGATGAAGAAGCATGGAAAGATTTGTAAAAGGGGACATTGTTGTTTTACCTTTTCCTTATACGGATTTTTTAGGTGCAAAAAAAAGACCTGCTGTTGTGATTGCTAATCTTAAAGGACAAAATGTTATTCTTGCTCAAATAACTACTAACCAAAGAAACGACGAAGATTTAGTTAGTTTAAGAAAAAAAGATTTTTCTTCTGGTTTTTTAAGTTTAGATAGTTTTATTATGGTTTCTCTTGTTTTTACTTGTGATTCTTCAAGAATTTCTTATAAAGCAGGGAGAATAAATCCGGAGAAAATCAAAGAAGTTCAAAACAAATTAATTGAAATTTTTACCAGATAAAATTTTTTATTTAAATCTTAAGATTTATCGTTATTGTTTCAATTACTATTTTAGGTTTATGTCTTATTCTATTTTTTGTTTTTTCTTCTATTAATTCAATAAATCCAAATCTTTCGAGGAGTTTTATATCGTCATTTACTGATTTAAAATTTCGTTTGAGTTTTTTTGCTAAGTCATAAATTGATGTTGGATTTTGTGTTTTTATTACATTTAACATTCTGGCTTTTTCATTACTTAATAATTGTCGTAATGCTTGTATTCCTTCAAAATCATATTCTGATTTGTCGGCGGTTTGTTTTTTGAATATTGAAAATGCTCCCTTATCTTGCACTAATGTTATCTCTCTTATTTTTGTTTTTGGCATATAATCTTTTCTGATTTTCTTCTATTTTTTCTTCTTTTTTACATATATATCCTTTTTGGATATATATTATTTTAATATACCCTATCTTAATAAATGTTGTGTTTTGTTTTACCTCAAATGTGTATTAATAGTTGAATGGTTACAAAAGATTTATAAACTAAACCCCTAAAAAGGGGGTCTTTTTTAGACCTTAGTCCATGGGGTATAGCAAGCTTTTTAAACGAAAATTCATTTATCATCTTATTAACACCTTAGGGTGTTCTATAGGGAGTCAAATGTTAAGCATAAAAAAAAATACATGCGAGCGTTCATATTCAACTAGTAATGGAGTATACCCTATTACTTCAAACTGGGTGATAATTGCCTTCGGCAATATGTTTGATAGAACTGAAAGGGGGTTTAAAAAAAATAAAAATGAAAATTAATTTTAGAAAAATTTCGGCTGTTTTAGCTAGCGGTATTATGACTGTTTCTGGTGCTGCTTTTGCTGCTGCTGCAAATTACCCTGCTCCTTTTATAGCTAGTGGTAGTGCAGATGTTGCAATTGTATATGGTACTGGTGCTGGAGTATCTAGTTTAGATTTAATCCAAGCTGGTAACATCCAAACTGATTTACAATCAAGTATGGGTACTACTGGAACTACAACTACAACAAGTGGTGAAGGTGATTCTTTCTTAATTGAAAGAACTTCAACTAAATACCACGTAGGTGATAACATTACTACTCTTTTTTCTAGTTTTGATGAAGATGAATTACCAACTCTTTTGGCTGATGGAAAATACATCGATAATGATAACGATGAATTTGACTACACTCAAAAAATTACTGTTGGTTCGAATGTTCAACTAACTATGTATGAAGATGATGATGATCAACCTGTTGTTGGTTTTAAGATTCCATCTGGAGAAACTGTTCTAACTTACTTATTGACTATGGCTGATCAACCTTTGATAGCTGATTTAGAAACAAGTGATATGACCTTAATGGGTAAAGATTACTATATTTTAGATCAAACTACTTCAGGATCTAACCAAGTTTTTACTTTCTTAGATTCTGCAGTTTCAACTGTTCTTAGTGAAGGTGAAACAACTACTATTGGTGGAAAGACTGCATCTATTGAATTTATTGGAACTAATCAAGTTAAATTAAGTATTGATGGTGAAGTAACTAACACTTTGGGTGCTAGTGAAACTTATAAATTAAAGGATGGTTCTTACATTGGTATTAAGGATGTTCTTTATTCTTCAAAAGAAGGATCAGTTAGTAAAGTTGAATTTAGTCTTGGATCTGGTAAATTAAAAATTACTAGTGGCTCTGAAGTTCAAATGAACGACAATGCTGTTTCAGGACTTACAGGTACTATTGCTAATACAACAACTCAACTTACAAGTATTAGTTTAGTTTGGGTTGCTGATGATGATTTATTCATTACTGAGGATAGTGAAATTATTATGCCTGGTTTTGGAGCTGTTAAATTATCATATGGCGGACTAAATTATCCAGCTGAGGAAACTATTGAAGTTAAGCAAGGTAGTGAAACTTATGCAACTTTGAATGATTTCCCACTTAAAGATACTGAAGAAGATATCCATTTCTTGTACAGTACAACTGCTGGAGCATTTGTTGGTATTGGTAAGGATAGTAATGAGTTATTAGCAACTGCTGCTTCAGGATCAAATATTACTTTTGATGCTGATACTACAAAATATTTCATCGCTTCTTGGAGTGATGGTAGTGATGCAGAATCTTATGTAATGCAATTTACAAATTTCATTACAGAAGGTACTGATGAAAAGGCAGATTTGCAATATCTTAAAGATGGTGCTTGGGTTGATAAGAAAACAGGTGTAAAAAACGCTGATACTATTTCAATTGGCAATGTTGATTTATATATCCACAATGTTAGCAATGTACAAAATGATGTAATTGTAGGAAATAATTCAGTGAACACAAACTTCAATACACTTTATTCAAAAGAAGGTATGAAAGTTTTCTTACCATATTTAGCTGCAAACACTAGTGTTGCACCAGGTGCATTTAATGCAACTGCTTTAGGTGCTGGTGGTCAAGTTGGACATAACGCTACATCTTTCTATTTAACAATGGTAGAAGAAGATAAATCAGAGAATAAAGCTTCTGGTGATACAATCAATTTAACTATTGGTTGGGATTCTTCAACTACTGCAGAAGTAGAAGTTAGTGCTTATAGTACAACAAATACTGATGGTGCTTCAAAAGAAATTGAATCAACTGATGTATTTAGAGATTTCACTTACTCAGAACTTGCTACAGAACTTTTATGGAATAAACCTACTTCAGGTCAAAAAAGCATAAAGGTAATGTACCACGGTGATGAGGTATCGGCTGATGTATATATTACATCTCCAACTGTATCTGTTTCGACAAGTACAGGTGCTAGCTCTTTAGGCGAAGTTTTAGTTAAAGATAGTGAAGTAGCTTCAGTAAGTACTAAGAACTTAATTATTGTAGGTGGTAGTTGTATTAATTCAGCTGCTGCTAGCGTATTAGGTGGAACTTACTGTGGTGCTGCGTTTACACAATCAACTGGTGTTGGATCAGGAGAATTCTTGATCAAAGGATTTACAGGAACAACTGTTACTAGTAAATTAGCATTAGTTGTAGCTGGTTATGACGCTGCAGACACTGTGAATGCTGCTACTTATTTGAGAACTCAAACTGTTGATACTAGTAAAGAGTACAAAGGTACATCTTCTACAAGTGCTACAATGGTAACAACCACTGCATAAGTTTAAGTAAAACAAATTTATTTTTTTTATTTTTCTTTTTCTTTTTTTTTAAGGTCTTGGTGGAAGCCTTATAAAATGAAAGGAACCCCTTGGTTCCCTTCAACCCTCCTCGAAATATTGAAGGGTGATATCTCGTTGAGCCTTCTTGGATATCACATGGAATGTGAACCCCTTGGTTCCCTTCAACCCTCCTCGAAGTTTGGAAGGGTGGCATCTTGGGTAGGATAAGAAGATTTGCTTAATCTTTTCAGGAAATCTCAATGTTTATACCCAAAAACTTTATCATAAAATCTCCATCTGTCTGCTAATTCTATTCTCCAAACATTCTCTACATCAAATTTCTGGATATATTTTGGTGGAATTTGTTTTTTTGGAACTTGGTCACCTGCAAAAGGATTTTGTTTTAATAACTCTCTTGCTCTATTTATTGACCTTAACAATGTTTGATGAAAAGAGTTATCAATTCCTTTTAATTTTTCTTTTCCAACTATCTTATTAAGTTCTTGATAAATATTATCTGCTTCTTTCGAAAGTTTAACGCTAATTTCTTTTCCTTGGAACATTATATCTCTCTTGCATTTTCAATGGCCTTTTTTAATTTAGGACTAGGATTGTAAATCCATAATATCCCTTTATGGCTATCAATTATCATACCTTTTTCTTCCAGATATTTTAAAATTAAGTTTAGAGTTTGGTGCATAATCTTAGAAGGCAATCTTCTTTTAAGTTCTTCTCTGTCTATCATTTTATCTGCTTCTCTCAAAATTCTTTCTACCATTAGCATAGTTCTTAAACTTGGATAGTGTATTATCTCCTGATCATTATATATTTCCATACTAATTTTTATATAAACTTATATATAAACATTTCGTTTTTATTTTTTACAAACTTCAAGAATAAAATAAAAATTTATAATAAATCAAATTTGTTCTAGAGCCTTATAAAATTTAAGTAAGATTTTTATACTCTTTTTATTTTTTATTTAGATTCTTAGAGGACTAAAAGTATGAAAAAAATTTATTCAAAAGAAGCATTAGAAAAAAAACAGAAACGGAATCAAATGATTCTTGCTGTAGTTTTAATCCTTGTAATGTTTGGTAGTTCTTTTGGAATTGTTGTTAATTCTTTTGGTGAAGATTCAAAAAATAAGGATGTGACTTATAATGGTTTTAAATTTTTAAATCAAAATGGTTATTGGATTTTAGATCAGGGTAATTATCAATTTGTATTCAAGGAAAATCCTAAAGATTTGAAAAATTTAAGTGTTTATGTTGGTGAATTAAATTATCTAAGTTCTTATTCTGGTTTGCCTCTTTATTTGTCTTCTGAGAATTATGATGTGAATTCTGAGATTTATATTAATTTTAATCAGGTTGTTCAGCGAATGCAATTAGCATGTTTTGGTAATGATACTATTTGTGAAGAAGACCTTCCGGTTAAAGATTGCAGTAGCAATTTTATTATTGTAAAAGAAAGTACTGTAGGCAGTATTATTCAGGAAGGTGGATGTGTATTTATTGAGGGTCCTAAAGAAGATTTAGTTAAAATTACTGATGAATTTTTATTGAAGATTATTGGGGTCAAATAAAAGACACCCGCTGGTTTCTTTTAAACTTCCTCAAATTGCGGTTCGGTGGCATCTCTATGAGCCTTCGTGGATGCCACAAGCACGACGATTATATTTTTAGTATTAATGCCGTCGTGCATAAAAGGCACCCTTGGTTCTTTTTGAATCTCCTCAAAACACTGAAAGGTGGCATCTTTATGAGCCTTCTGGGATGCCACAAGCACGACAATTATGTTTTTTGAAATTGATGTTGTCGTGCGTAAAAGACACCCGCTGGTTTCTTTTAAACTTCCTCAAATTGTGGTTCGGTGGCATCTCTATGAGCCTTCGTGGATGTCACAAGCACGACAATTATGTTTTTTGAAATTGATGTTGTCGTGCGTAAAAGACACCCGCTGGTTTCTTTTTGAATCTCCTCAAAACACTGAAAGGTGGCATCTTTATGAGCCTCCTGTAATGCCACATGGAACGTGAATCCTTTGGTTCTTTTTGAAAATTATTTTTAAGATTTAACAATTCCCTGAATTTTTTTGCTTGAATTTTTATCCCCACATCCCCTCATTATTGCAAAGCAATAATTCGCCTTTAAGTTGTTAAATCTTATTATTAAAACAATTTTTTTTGAGCTTCCTCAAATTGCAAGCTTGAGAATAAGATTTAAATATCTTAAAAATTTGAATCTAAAATGGTTGAAAAAAAAGTTGATAATAAAAAAGCTGATGTTAAAGACCAAACTAAAGTTTGTGAAGTTTTTGAAGTTGAAAAAGGCGGTAAAGAGAAGATTGTAAAATCTTGCGGGCATGAAACAAATCAACACGCTACAAGAGAACAGTTAGCAAGTCAAAATAAATTACTTAGAAATATTTTGATTGGTCTTGGAATAATTTTAGCTATAGTTTTAGGGATTTATTTTTTTATCGGTTCAGTAAGGCATTTTGAATATAGGGGGGTTACTTTTGATGTTGTGCAGGAAGGACAGTTAGTTTTATATAAAACTTCTTTGCCTGTTCTTTATGAGGGTGTAGTAGTTCCTTATAATTTTTATCTGAGAAATGATCCTCGTAAATTAAAAAATATTCCTTTTGAGGCTAATATGACTTATTTGCCTTATTTAGTTATTAACCTGACTGAAGATTTTAATTGTGACGGTGATGGTATGATTGGCATTGCAAATTTATTAAAGCAATATCAAATTTTGGATATAAAAGTTTTAAGGGATGAAAATGCAACTTGTGATACTAATGAGAGATATTCTTTTATTCAAATTCAATCCGGCGAAGAAACAAGTATTACCCAATTTGGTCCTTCCTGTTATACTATTAATGTTGATGATTGTGAGATTTTAAAAGTTACAGAAAAATTAATGGTTGAAAATTTTATTGAAATTGAAAGGCTTAAAAATCTTCAAGAAGATTAATTTTTATTAATTTGATATCTCTTTTTTAACATATAACCTAATAATATTATTGAAGAAAAAATTAGCATTATTATTGTGATTATTGTTTTGTTTTGGATAAACCATAATATGTTTCCTTGTATGAAATATCCTATTAGAATTAAAATTAATGTCCATATCCCTGCTCCAAGAGATGTGAATAAGCAAAATTTAAATAAATTCATTTTCGAAAATCCTGCGGGAAGGGAAATTAATTGTCTAATTACCGGAATTAATCTTCCTATTAATGTTGTGATTTCTCCGTGTTTTTTAAAATAGTTATCTGATTTTTCTAATTGATTTTTGTTGATAAATAGTATATGCCCGTATTTTATAATTAATAAATCAACAAGTGTTCTTCCCAGATATAATGCCAAAAAATAATTAATTAATGCACCTGTTAAACTTCCCAATAATCCTGCTATAAAAACCAGAATAAAATTCATTTGTCCTTGATAAATTAATGCTCCTGCAGGGATTAAAATTACTTCACTCGGGAAAGGAATAAATGAACTTTCAATTGTCATTCCAAGAAATATTCCTAAATATCCTAGTTCATTAATTATTGAAAGAATTGTTGATATTAATTGCGAAAATAATTCAAAAATCATTTTTTCTTTGTTTTACTTTTGGATGAAGATTTTCTCTTTATTTTTTTAGTCTTTGTTTCTTTATGTTTTGTATGGCTATACAAATCTTTTAAATCTGAATAAAAAGGTATTTCTTTAATTTTATAATATTTTACTTGGGCAAACCAAATCCCAATTACAATTACAATACTTAATATGTACCAAAATAATTTGTGTGTTAAGTCAAACCAAACTGAATGTGAAAGTGATAAAGCACTTAATAAAAATATTCTTAAAATATTTAAAATTAAAAGTGAAGCAAAAGAAATTAATATCATTTTTATTCTTTGCATGGTTTTTATATTCGGTGTTGATAAGTTAAGAATTAATAAAAGATAATATGCTGCTCCTGCAATACAGGAATCAATTATTGTTATTGGTGTGCAACTTATTTTAATTATATTTCCAATTAATGATGCATTAAAAAAAATGTCTAGTAAATAATAAACTGGATAAATTGTTAATGGTGTAAAAATATAATAAAAAATTGCTAAATTTGGTAATGCAATTAAAATTAAGAAAATATATCTGATTAAAAAATCTAAAATTTTGCCCCTCATTTAAAAATTAATTTTTCTTTGTTTAAATAGTTTCTGAAAATTATGGCTTTGTAGAAAGTTTGTTTTTTGTTTTTTAAATTTTATAAATTCCCACTATAAATTTTTGCTAAAGCAAAAAGACCCTACTCAATTATTGAAAAGCTGTTATTAATAAATTTATTTACTCCCTGTTCAATAATTTCGCCCTTAAAGAATATTTGAATTTCCAAGAAATTAGTATAAAATTTAAAAATTAATTTTTCTTTGTTTAAATAGTTTCTGAAAATTATTTTTTTCTTGATGCCTGACTTAATACCGGAATAATTGTTTTTTCAACTGCTAAGTCTATTAATTCTTCTGTCATTGCTCCAATTGGCGGGGCAATTCTTGTGTATGCAACATCTCTAATTGGGTCATAATGACCATGTTTCATGAATACTCGTGGATTTCTGTTTTTTCCAAGTAGCATTTCTAAACAAGCATATTTTGCTGTTTTTACTCCTTCAAGTTCAACTCTAATTAATGCTCCTCTATGATCTGTTTTTATTCCTGGGATTCCTGTAAGTTTTTGCGTAAAGTAATCTCCAATTTTTGTTGCTCTACTGCATATATCATTTCTTTGTATATAGTTTAAAACTGCTGTTCCTACTCTTCCTGCTAATGGATAACCCCCATATGTGCTTCCATCACTTCCAGGTTTAAGTATGCTCATGAATTCTTCTGTTCCAACAGTCATTGAAACCGGAACTAATCCTGCACCTAATGCTTTTCCTAATGTTACAAAATCCGGTCTTGCTTCTTCGCCGAATTCCTGCCAGGCCATCAAGTATCCGCATCTTCCCAGTCCTGTTTGGATTTCATCACATCCTAAAAAAATCTTTTTGTCTTTTGTTAATTTTCTTATTGCTAAAAAGTGTTCTTTTGAATTAAATAATGGACCTCCTTCGCCCTGATGAGTTTCCATGAATATCCCTACTGTGTTTTCATTGATTGCATCTTCTATATCTTTAAGGTTATTTTTGACTACTCTTATTCCCCCTGCTTGTGGATTTCTATTGTATTTTTGATCGTCGTCAAACAAGGCGTTTGAACCAAAAATCCATGTCCTTCCATGAAAATATTGTTCAATTAAAATTGCTTCCGGAGATTTTATTCCTCTTGGTTTTCCGTGATTTAATAATGCACTTATGGCTGAATCTGTTGCTGTTCCTCCATCACTTTTCGGATTGACTTTATCATAACCAGTTAAGTTTGTAATTAGTTCCAAAAATTCTGCATATGGTTTGTTATAAAGTGCTCCGCTTATTAAATCTGTACCGTTGTAATATTCGTCGGTGTAAGCTGCGAATGCCTCATCTAATTTATGTGTTAAAATTGAAGAATAACCTGCAAGAAAGTCTAATGCTTTATTTCCATCAGCATCATATAGCCATGCTCCTTTTGAATAAATCGGAGCAAAAGGATATCTTGCATAATGATTTGAACTATATTTATCTGTCTTTTTTATGATCTCTTTACTGTTTGGTCCTAATGGTCCATATTTTCTTTTTTCATAAGGAATGAATGTCATGTTATTACCTAAAAATTGAATTGATTCTGTCTTTAAATAAATTTATGCGATTAAGTAAATATATTTAAAAGAATTTTTCTTTGTTATAATTATGAAAAGAAGAGAGTTAATTTTATTTTTATTAGTTTTTTTTATCTTGTTAATTAGTTTTTATTTTGATAATTTTATTGTGCAAAATGTTTCTTTATTAAGGAATAGTTTTTTAGATAATTTTTTTATTTTAATTATAGATATTAGTTCAGAAATTATTTTTGTTGTTTTTTTTACAATTTTATTTTTATTTAAGAAAGAAAATCATCGATGGATTTTGCCGTTATGGGTTACAATTGGTTTTTATGCTATCATAAGTTTTCTATTAAAATTTTCAATTCATAGACTTAGACCTTATCAATTAGATCTTGTGTCTTTATTACCTGTTTTACAAGATGCAAGTCATTTTGTTTGGAATTATTCTTTTCCATCTGCTCATAGTTTATTAGTCTTTTGCGTGTTTCCTTTAATTTTAAGACAATTTTTTAAATTTCGATTTTATTGGTTATTTTTTGCATTCTTGGTTGCTTTTTCCCGTGTTTATTTTGGGTTGCATTTTTTAAGTGATGTTATTGCCGGGGGTTTAATTGGTTATTTTTTAGGTGTTTTTGTTATTAAATTTGAAGATAAATATAAACTTAGCAAAAAATTAGTGGAAAGATTATTAAAGTAAATTTTATTTTTTTAATTATGATTAAGGTTGATAAAGGGAAATGCATTGGCTGTGGACTTTGTGCAAATATCTGTGATGAAGTTTTTGAGATGGGTGATGATGGTAAATCTCATGTGAAAGCTCAAAAAAATTTGCCTTGTGTGAAGGAAGCAATTAGTTCCTGTCCTGTTGGTGCAATTAGTAAATAATTTTTTAAAATAAGAGAATGAATGATAAGCTTTATTTAGATGATTTTTTCAATTAATCTGTTAAATCTTTTCTCATATAATAAAATCCTGTTTCATCAGGTTCTTGATTTAATAATTCAAATCCTTTATGTAAATATATCTGTTTTGCTCTGGAGTTTGTTTCGTCAACACTAAGTTCTAATCTTCTAATTTTTTCTTTTCTTGCTAAATCTTCAAGTCTTGTTAATAATTTAGAAAAATTTCCTTCTCCTTCATAATATGATTGTGTGTCTTTTATATATAATATTTCTTGTTTATCTTTTTCAAAAATTTGATAGTCCAGATATGCTTGTAATTCATCTTCACATCCTATTTTAATTCTTCCTGTGTTTCTTCTTTGAGGATTGTTGTTTTGTTGCATTAATTCTTCATAAGCTGATGCTAAAAGTTCTTCATCACTTAATTTATTTTCATTGATTAAGCCATAATCTTTCATATTTTTTCTAAGTTTTTGTTGTTTATAAATATTTCTATATGTTACTATTTATTAGGGGTTAATAATCTTGTTTTGAAGAAAGCTTTATTAAGTTCTTTTATTTTTTTATTTAATGGGCAGAAAGGTGATTGTATTAAGTCTTGGCGGGAGTTTGATTATTCCTCCGAGTGGGATTGATGTTAATTTTTTGAAAAGATTTAAGCAGGTTATTTTAAAAAATTGTTTAAAATATAAATTTATTATTGTTTGCGGGGGTGGAAGCATTGCAAGGATTTATGCTTCTGCATTAAAAAGTGCCGGTGTAAATGTTTTATTGCAAAATTTTATGGGTATTTCTTCTACGAGGATGAATGCAAGGTTTATGAGTTATTTTTTTAGTGTAGATCCAAAAGAAGGTGTGCCTCATACATTAAAAACTCTTGAGAAAAATATTAAAAAACAAGATATAGTTTTTTGCGGGGCATTAGAGTATAAACCGAATCAAACTTCTGATTCTACTGCCGCAGATATAGCTAAACATTTTGATACTATTTTTATTAACTTGACAAATGTTTCTGGTCTTTATGATAAAAATCTTCTTGAATATAAAGATGCAAAATTTATCCCTGAAATCTCCTGGAAAAATTTTGATATAATTGCAAATAAAATAAAGTTTGAACCGGGTCAACATTTTGTTTTAGACCAAAATGCGTCAAAAAATATTTTGAAAAATAAAATTCCTACATATATTCTTGGACAGGATTTAAAGCAGTTAGATAATTTACTGAATCATAAAAAGTTTATTGGTACTTCTATTAAAGATTTATAAATGTTTTTTACTTAATTATTTTATGAATAAGGTGGTGATATGTATAGTTTTACTTGTTGTAAACTTGTCATTGATTAATGCATTAGATTTTTGTGAAAATGGTTCTGTTAGTAAAAATGAATTGGTGATTAAATCTATTAATGATGAATTAATCGCTAACAGTTATAAATGGGCTTGGAACCCCGGAATTAATGTTGGTATAAAAGTTAGTGTTGAAAATAAAAATTTTTCAAATGAGGATTTTACTTTAGAACTTATTTTTGTTGATGGTCTTGGAAGAGAAGTTGAATTTGTAAAAGATTCCAGAGATTTAAATCAAGGGATTGTTTTAGCAAATGGAAGTTCTAATGATATACTTTTTGATTTTTTTTTGAGTAATTCTATTTTACTTGGAAGTTATGAATTATATGCTAAATTATACCAAGGTGGAGGAGATATTGTTTGTACCAGTTTAAAAGCTGAAAATGAATTAAATTATACTAAAATTATTGTTAGTGCTTTTGATCATCAAGTGATGCTTGAAGAAGTTGTTGGTCCTAGCGATGTCATGTCTGGTTCGAATGTTACATTTCAAATGAATGTTGTTAATATTGGAAAAAATATTGAACCTAAGGTTAAAATTAAGGCTTATAGTTTACTTTTGAATTTAGATGAAAAAATGGAAATTGAAAATTTAAAAGTTGGCGAGAGCAGAAATATTAATTTTAATTTCCCTATTTATGGAGATGTTTTTAATGAGACGAGAAAAATAACTTTTTTAACTGAATTTGATTATAATCTTAATAAATCCTTTTATGAGCAAAATTCAAAAGAAGAAGATGATAGAATTGCAGTTATTAAATTAATTGAACCAAATGTAACTTTAAGTGAAGTTGCAAATGGGGTTTTTAATAATAATTTGTATGAAGATTTAGATGAAGATTTAAGCGAAAATAATTTGACAACTTTTTTTAATCAAAGTTTGTCTGGAAATTTTTCTAATAATCTGGATATGGGGTTAATTTGGTTTTTTTCTATTGTTGCAATACTTATTTTATCTATTTTAATTGTCTTATTCTTTTTGATTAAAAAGGTTTTTAATTTATAAAATTTTAATTGAAAGATTTAAACCAAAAAGATAATAAATCTCTTTAGTTTTAATTTTAGATGAATGAAATGTTAATTAATGAAAAAAATTTTGAATCTGCCAGAAAAAAAATCCGTGAAAATCTTTCTCGTGAAATAATCTTCTGTTCAGATGATGATGATTTAAATAGAAAAATTATAGAAAAAGAAAAAATTAGTATTTTATTAATTAATTTAACAAAAAGAAAAGATTTTATGAAGCAAAGAAATTCTGGTTTTAATCATATTTTAGCAAAAATTGCAAAACAGAATGGTGTTATTATTGGGATTAATTTTGATGAAATTGTTGAATCTTCCGGTAAAAATAAATCTGAAATTCTTGCAAGAGTTAAGCAGAATATCCTTTTATGCAATAAAAATAAATTAAAAATGAAATTTATTACTTTAAAAGGTAATTTACGGAATATTTATGATTTGAAAGCTTTGGGATTAATTTTAGGAATGCCGACTTCTATGACTAAGGCATTGTAAATAAAGTATAATAATTTATTTAAATTTGAAATTAATTATAAATAAATGAAACCTATTGAGGAAATTACCTCTAAAGATTTAGAAGAAATTAAATTGGTTGTTTTTGATGTTGATGGTGTTCTTGTACCGAGGGGTACTAAAATCAAACAAGAGGGTTATATAACTACTTTAGAGACTAAAGTTATTGCGGATAAACAAATAAATCAGTTAAGAAAATTAAAGGAACAGGGATTTAATTTAAATATTAGTTCCGGAAGAGGTCTTTATATGTTGCAAGATATGTTTGGTCAGGTTTTAGAGTACACAAGTTTAACTTATGAAAATGGAAGTGCTACTTGGATTGACGGGCAAATTATTCAGCATGTTAATAGTTTTAATTATATGAAAGGTTTACGTAAAAAATTGCAATGTGATGAGATTGTAAAAAATAAAAATTTTAAGGGGTTTGAACCTAAGGAATTAATAATTACAATTCATTGTGAAGATGAAATTTTAAAAATTCCGGATTTAGTTGATGAACATAATAAGTCGATAAAATCTACTGGGCAAGAATTATATTGTCTTTGGAATGGTGAGGCATATGATATTGGTGTTAAGGAAATACAAACAAAAGCTATTGGTTTAACAAATTTAATTAAATATTTAGGATTAGAAAAAAAGAATTCTTTGGCAATTGGTGATAATTTGAATGATGTGGATCTTTTAGGACAAGCAGGGATTTCTGTTACGGCAGATAAAGAGAAAGTGAAAGGGGATTTTTATGTGCCATTATTTGGAGAAAAATTGCCTGCAGATGTTTTGATGGATTCTATTTTAAGGAATAAGATTTCAAAGATATAATTTTTTATTTAATTTCTTTCCCAAACATTTTTTAAATAAGGATTTGTTAGTTTTAAGATGGAAAATCATACAAAATTAATTGAGTCGTTAAGTCCAAATGAAATAAAAGTTCTTCCATATTTAGAAGAAAGCAAGTTTGTGAATATTTGCATTAAATCTAATTTAGATAAAGTTGCAGTTTTAAGGGCTTTAGAATATTTGCAAAATAAGAAAATTCTTGAACTAACAAGCGAAAAGAAAAAAATAATTGAGATAGGAACAAATGGTGCTTTATATAAAAAGAAAGGTTTACCGGAGAGAAGGCTTTTGAATGTTTTAAATGATCAAAGAATTTTATTATTGAAAGATGCTCAACAATTAAGCAAACTTTCAGATGATGAATTTAAAGCGTCTATTGGTGTATTAAAGCGAAAGGGATTAATTGATTTAAATAATGGAAAAATTGTTTTTAATGCCGGTAAAGATGAAATTTCTAAAAAAAGTTTAGAGGAATTATTTATTGATTCTCTTCCTTTAGACTATGATTCTTTGACTCCTGAAAAGATTAATGTTTTGAAATCTTTACAAAGCAGAAAAGATATTGTTGAAGTTACTGAAGATAAAACTGTAAAAATTAAAGTTACTTCTTTGGGAAAGACATTAATGAAAGAAGGGTTAAAGGTTGGTGATTTAATTGAGCAAATTACTCCTGAAATTTTGAAAAAAGAATTATTATGGAAAGGAAAAAAGTTTAGGAGATATGATGTTTCTTCGTCTGTCCCAATAATTAATGGGGGTAAAAGACATTTTGTTAATCAGGCTGTGGATTATGCACGAAATATTTGGACTGATATGGGTTTTCAGGAAATGAGGGGAGATATGATTCAAAGCGGGTTTTGGAATTTTGATGCATTGTTTACTGCTCAGGATCATCCTGTAAGAGAAATGCAAGATACGTTTTTTATCGATAAGTTTGCGAATTTACCTGATAAAAAATTTGTTGATGCTGTTAGAAAAGCTCATGAAGAGGGTGTTGGCGGGAGTAAAGGCTGGAGATATAAATGGGATGAAAATGATGCGAAAAAAATGTCTTTAAGGACTCATACTACTTGTTTATCTTCTAAGACTTTATCGCAATTGGATAAAAATAAATTGCCTATGAAATTTTTCTCAATTGGAAAGTGTTTTAGAAATGAAACTCTTGATTGGAGTCATGGTTTTGAATTTAATCAATCTGAAGGTATTGTCGTTGATAGAAATGCAAATTTTAGACATTTGCTTGGTTATTTAAAACAATTTTTTAAGAAGATGGGTTATGAAAAATTAAGATTTAATCCTGCATATTTCCCTTATACTGAACCTTCAGTAGAAATTCATGTTTGGCATCCTGAAAAAAAAGTTTGGTTGGAGTTAGGCGGGGCTGGTATTTTTAGGCCTGAAGTTGTTATTCCTTTGTTTGGTGAATATATCCCTGTTTTAGCTTGGGGTCCTGGTTTTGACAGGGTTTTAATGGATTATTATAAAGTTAAAGATTTACGGGAATTATATAAAAATAATTTTACCGAATTAAGAAACAAGAGGTTTTGGATGAAATGATAATAATAAAAAGTAATAAAATAAAAAAAATAAAAAGCAAAAACTTTAAATAATCAGTTATATAAACTTATACAATGGTAAAAACAGTAACTAAAATGAATATTTTGCATTTTCCAAAATTAGATTCGATCCTTATGGTTGAAAATGCTATACAAAACAGTGAAGATTATCCTACTAGAATGGAATTATGGAAAAGTTTGCCAAAGCAAATGCAATATCAAACTTTTAAGTTGATACTTGATTATTTGGAAAGGTCAAATAAAATTATGTTTGAAGGAGAAAAAATTATTTGGATTTTTGCAAATAGCAAGAAATTAAATGAATTAATTCAGGGAGCTATTTCTGTTTAGTGTTTAAAATGAAAGAATTTATTCCTCAATTAAGCAAAGAATTATTTGAATTAAAAATTAAAATTGAAAAAGAATTGTCTATTGGGAATAAAACTAATGAGAATTTATATCAATTAATAAATAAATCAATTTATTTTTTAAAACAAAAAAGAGTTGGGGTTCCGATATCAAAAAAACTTCCCATCTATAAGTATTTTGAAAAAAAATATGGAATTACAAATTTATTTTTGATAGATATTTCACAAGAGGCAAGGGCAATTTATACTAATACTTCTAATAATGAATTTCAGATTTTGCAAATCGTTTTGGAAGTTTATGAATCTCACAAAAAATATGAAAAAATAGGGGGATATAACAGGCATTAATTTAAATGATTGGAAAAGAATTATTAGAATTTATTGAAAGAGAAAATAAAAGGTTAAATGAACATTTTCACAAGGATGATTCAAAAAAGGAGGTTGCTTTGTTGAGATTAGCGAAGTTAACTGAGGAAGTGGGGGAAGTTTCAGATGAATTATTAAAGAGTTTTTATTATGCAAGAAAACATAAGCTTGAAAAAGGAAATAATTTAGATATTGAAATTGCTGATGTAATTATTGTAACTTTATTATTAGCAAAAAATATGAATGTTGATATTGATAAGGCATTAAGAGAAAAAATAAAAAATATTGAGGCGAGGGAGTATTAATGAAAGAAAAAATTTATAAAGATAAGAAAGTTAATAATAATAACATGCTCCCCGGTAATCTTTTAAGGTTGCCGGATGAGTCTTTAAATTCTACTTTGGTTTTTGCTGATGCTGGATTTTTATCTAAATTAAGCGGGTATTTTGGAAATGGAAAATATTTAATTTATGATTTAAGAAAGTTTTTAGAAAGTTTTTGCAAGAGACAAAAATTAATTTGCAAAGAAATTTTTTATTATACTGCACCACCTTTTCAAAAGTCTATCCCAACAGGATTAGAAGAAAAGAAAAAAGAAGGTTATGACAAATTTATTAAAAAATTAAAGGAGCAGAAAATTATTGTTCGTGAAGGAAGATGTCAAAAACTTAAAACTGATGGAAAAATTATTTATTATCAGAAAGCTGTTGATGTCTTTTTGGCTATGGATTTGACAAATGTTTTAATTGATTTCCCAAATGTAAAAAGAGTAATCTTAATCTCTTCAGACAGTGATTTTGTTCCGGTTATAAAAAATTTAGAAAAGAAAGGTGTAAAAACAATACTTTATACATATTATGAAAAAAAGAGAAATACTAATTTTTCAAGAAGCAATGATTTAATAAAATCTGTTTACAAATATGTTTTAATAAATAAAGATGATTTTAAGAATTGTCCTCTGGTAAAATAAAAATGGCAAATATAAAATTTTCAAAAAAATTGTTTGAAAAAGAAATTGGAAAATTAAATGATGAAATGCAAATGAGAATTGCAATGTTTGGAACTCCTGTTGAATCTGTAACTGATATTGATATTGAAATTGAAGTTTTTCCGAATCGTCCTGATTTACTTTCTTATCAAGGATTTAAAAAATCTTTTTTGGCATTTTTAGGCAAGAAAACCGGTTTACGGGAATATAAAGTTAAAAAACCTGAAAAAGATTACAAAGTAATCATTGACCCTTCTGTTAAAGATGTTAGGCCTTATACTGTTTGTGCAATTGTTAAAGAATTAATTCTTGATGAAAATAAAATTAAAGAGTTAATTGATGTTCAAGAAAAACTTCATAATACTATTGGAAGAAGAAGAAAAAAAGTTGCTATTGGAATTTATCCTTTAGATAAAATTAAATTACCTATAACTTTTAAGGCAATGGAACCTGATAAAATTAAATTTATTCCTTTAGAATCTTCTAAGGAAATGTCTGGTTTGCAAATTTTACAAAGACATCCTATTGGAAAAGAGTATGCTCATTTATTGGCTGGTAAAGTTAAATTTCCGATTTTTGTTGATGCAGATCATAATGTTTTGAGTATGCCTCCAATTATTAATTCTGAATTAACCGGCAGAGTTGTGGTAACGACTAAAGATGTTTTTGTTGAATGTTCCGGTACAGATTTAAATGCTTTGAATAAATGCCTGAATATTTTAGTGACAACTATGGATGAAATGGGTGGTAAAATTTATCAAATGGAATTATCCGGATTAAAGCTAATTACTCCTGATTTGACTTCTGAAAAAATGAAAATTTCTTTGGTAAATACAAATAAGCTTTTGGGTTTAAATTTGAGTGAAAAGGAGTTAGGTCAATGTTTAGAAAAAATGGGTCATAATTATAAAGATGGTTTTGCAGAAGTTGCTTCCTGGAGAAATGATGTTTTACATGAAGTTGATTTAATTGAGGATGTTGCAATTGCTTATGGTTATGAAAATTTTATTGAAGATTTTCCGGAGATTGCTACTGTTGGAAAAGAAGATTTTAAGGAAATTATTAAGCGTAAGATTTCGGAAATTTTTATCGGGTTAAATATGTTAGAAGTTTCAAATTATCATTTAACTAAAAGAGAGGATCAATTTTCAAAAATGGGTATTAATGAAAAGAATGAAAAAGAATTTATTGAAGTTGAAGGATCAAAAACTGATTATACTATTTTAAGAAAGGATTTATCTCATTATTTGTTGAAGAATTTTTCTGAAAATATTGATTCTGAATATCCTCAATTTATATTTGAAATGGGCAGGACTTTTAATTTAATTGATGAAAAGATAATTGAAGGAGAAAACTTGGCTTGTGCTGTTACTCCGGGGAATTTTACGCAAATTAAGCAAACTTTAGAGTATTTTTTTAGAATGATTAATTTAGAAGTTAAATTTAAAGAACCCTTGCAAAGTCCGGTTCATTTTATTGAGGGTAGGGTTGGTGAAATTATTTTAGATGAAAAAGTTATTGGCTATATTGGCGAGATTCATCCTAGAATTTTAAGAAATTGGAAAATTAAAATGCCTGTTGCTTTGTTTGAAATTAAGTTAGAAGAAATTTTTGAGAAATTAAAATAATTTTATCCAAAGTAATTTCTGTCATTATTATTTTTATTTTCCCAATTCTCTTTTATGACTTTTACAATGTATTGTAATTCAACTTTTATTTCCTGCCAAGTATTATATGCGTTTATTATGAACTGTGCTTCTCTTTTATCATCATACTCTAAATCCAGTTCAATTAATTCTACTTCTATTTTTGATAATTTTTTGTAAAGGTCTGTTAATTTTTTTCTGTCTTCATTTTGAATTTTATTTGTTATTGAAAAAACAAACATTGGGGCATTTGTTGGGTTTAAAAGGAGTTCAATAAATCGTAAATAATTTGAAAATTTTTCTGAGATATATCTTCTTATTTCTCTTATTAAAAAGTCTGTTTCTATTTCAGATATTTTTTCTATTGAGAATTCTTTGTTTAATTCATTAAAATCCGGCAATGAATATTTTTCTTTTATTTTTTTATAGCTTTTTTTTAGGTTTTCAATATTTGATTCTTCTGTCATATTCAAGAATGATGAATTTGTTTTATAAATTTATCTTATGAGTTGATTTTTTGGTAGGTTATTTAAATTCTAAATTTTTATCTAACTTATGGAAAACATAATCACTAAAGAAAAATTAGAAAAATATTTTGATTTAACTAGTCGGGCTTTAAAGATAATTAAAGTAAATATTATTTCTGGAAAAGAAAATCCTGCTAAAGAAATAATCGATATGGTTACAAATTATCTTTCTGATGCTAAGCATTTTGAAAAGAAGGGGGATTATGTGAATTCTTTTGCTGCTTTAAATTATGCTCATGGCTGGATTGATTCGGGGGTGAGGCTTGATATTTTTGATGTTGATGACGATAAATTATTTACTGTTAAGTAATTTTGTTTATTTTTGGTAAAAATCTACGATTTGATTTCTTACATAGCTCCACTATGCGGCGAAATAAAATCATAGCATTTTTCCTCAAAAATAATTCAAAATTCGCGAAATGGATTAGACTTTTTTATCTCAAATCTATTTTCCAATATTGTTTGCTGTATTTTTTTATATAATATTTTTTTTGTTTTTCTGATGAAGTTAGTTAATTTGAAGTTAATCTTTCGAGTGTTAGCGAGCAAATCTTTCAAAGAAAATCTTTAAATAGTCTTTTGCTAATAATTATCTATGGCAAATCAACAAATTAATATGCCTGCTGGTTTTGGTGGGTTAACAAGGTTTAATGAGGAATATGGCAGTTATATTAGTTTAAGTCCTTCTCATGTTGTTTTATTTATCATTTTAGTTGTTGCTTTTAGATTTTTTTTAGGGGTGTTTTTGTAAAATGATGGGGGGTTTAAATCCTAAAAAAATGCAGGCAATTATGAAGCAGATGGGTATGAGCCAAGAACAAATTCCTGCACTTAGAGTAATTATGGAAAAAGAAGACGGTTCAAGGTTAATTATTGATGATCCTGATGTAATGAAGATTAAAATGAATGGTCAAGTTTCTTATCAGGTTACCGGGCAAGCACATGAGGAGACTGCAGAAGTTGAAATATCAAAAGAAGATATTAAAATTGTAATGGAAAAAACAGGCAAATCTTCGAAAGAAGCAAAAGAAGCTTTAGAAAAGTATGGTGATTTAACTGAAGCAATTTTAGAATTAAGTGATTAAATTTTTACCGTAATCTATTTGAATCTTATTTATTTTATTTTGTTATGGAGATTTTTATTAAACATCTAAATGAAGCACAAAGGAATTTCAGGATTATTCATCATTTATTTTATGTGACTTTTCCCTTGGTTAAAGATAAAAAGATTTTATTGAAGGTTCTTATTAATTCTAAAAAAGTTATTGTTGAATGTATTAATACTATGTTGCATTATGAATCCATGCTTCAAAGGATTAAAATTTCTGATGACCCTGTTTTAAATTTTAAGATTTTTGAACAAAAATGTACCAAATGGTATGGAATTACCGATGAAGAGTTTAACCTAATTCTTGAATTATTTGAAACTGTAAAAAAGCATGATGAAAGTCCTGTTGAATTTTTAAAAGGCGATAATATTGTGATTTTGTCGGAAAATATGAAACCAAGAATTTTATCTTTTCAGGATATAAAAAAATTTGTTGAATTGGCTAAAATTATTTTTCTTAAGACATATCAAAGAGTTGTTTTTTATTAGGGTTTACAAAGGTTTAAAAAATAAATTTATTTATTATTGATTATGAATTTTGTTAAGAAAATTGTTGAGGGGAAAAGTGATGAGTTAGTTCACTTGCAATTTCAAAAATTTAGCAAGGGTGAATTTCTAAACCGAGCTTTAATCAAGGCTAAACATACCGGGAAAAAATATACTATTGTTACTGGTCCTGAATTTGCAAATGAATTAGTAAGGGATGGTGCTGAAAAATTAGGTTCAAATACTACTAATGTTATCGGTGGTATTATTTCAACAAGCGATTTAACCGGGGAGATTGATTTTAAGAGTAAAAAACAATTCCAAGGTGTTAAAACTTATTTAATTGATAAAGAAATGACTGGCAATGATTTAATTAGTTTGTTAAACAAATTTCCAAAAACTTTTTTTGCTTTAAGTTTTGATGTTGGTGAAGATTTTAAATTAAAGATTAAACCCAAAGCTCCTACTTCGGGAAAACCCGGTAAAGGTGAAGAAAAACCGAAAGTTGATTTTTGCAGATTAGTTACAACTGATGAAAAAATTGGAAAAAGTTTTATTTTTGAGGTAAATGATTTTAAGGATGCAGAAGTTAATCATTCATATCATATTGATAACATTATCATGCCTGTCGGTGAAAAAGATTTTGCAAAGATTAGGGAAATGGCAAAAAGAAAAGGAAAAATTGTAAGGATTGCTGAAATTGACGGGAAAGAAATGAAAAGAGATATTCTATTTGAGGCTTAGTTTTATAATTTAAAATGGTTGAAAATATTCTTGTTGATGATAAAAATATCAATTCTGTTTTAAATCGTGTAAATTTTCAAGGAGGAATAATTTTAAGAGGAAAATTAGATGAAATCTTGAGTGAAGAATTTATGCCTGATAAGACTGCAAAGTGGTTTGAAAAATTGCCTATGGTCAATTTAACTTTTTATTCAGATCCTCATTTCCAAGATTTTTCTCTTGTTGATTTTGATCAAGTTATTTTAATTAGCTATAATACTAAAGAAAATAATTTTTTATCTTATGGTAATTTGCCTGAATGTTTTTCTTTATCTTCCGGTGATATTTATATTCCTGAAAAGTATAATTTAACTAATGGGATTTGCAAATGCTTAAGTAGTATTTTAGGAAAAAGTTATTCTAATTCCTGTGCATATGATATCTCTAAAGTTGTTATTGAAGATTTAGATTCTTCAAGACTTTTAACTGCAGAAGAATTTCTTAAAAAGTTGAAAGATAATAAGATTGAAAAATAAGTTTTTTAGAATTTTTTTAATATTTGTTTTTTCATTTCATTTGCTAATGATTTGTCTTTATTGATAATTATTTTTATTGGTCCTTTTTGGCTTAAAATTTTCAATAAAGTGATTAAATCTTTTTTTTCCAGTGATTCTCCGATTTTTTGATTTATTTCTTGAGGAATAAATATTTGGATAAAATAATCTGTAAAAATTAATGTGTCACTAGAATTTTTATCTTCGGTTTTTGCAATTTTTATTCCTAATATTTTATAAAATTGGTTTGATATATCCTCTAAGTATGATGTTCCTGTTGTGAGGAAATGGAATTTATGTCCTAATTTTTTTAGTCGTGTAAAATAATTATACTCTGCTCGAAGATAAAATAATGGTCTCCATTCATGACGTGCCTGATAACAAATAATTTGATTTTTTTTCTTGAATAATTCTGTTTTCATAAAATAATAAAGATATTTTTCTGCATCAAATAAATTGTTAAAATTTAATATGATTAAATTTTCGACTTCTTTATGTTCTTTTAATCCTGAAAATTGGTTGATTCTTTTTTTGGCATAATAATTTGTTTCAACAATGTCTGTTAATGATTGTACTTTTTTTATCCAATCAATATTAATTTCATATTTTTTGTATTTTTTTCTTAAGACTTCTTTTTCAGATAATTCTTTTACTGCTTTATAGACTGATTGATATGAACAGGAAAATCTGTATTGTTTTTTTATTTTGTAAAAGATTTCTCTTAATGTTAATGGCCATTCAATTGTTAATATGCTTATTACTGCATCTTTTGTATTTTTTGGCTTGCTATTGATTTCCGGGATTAAAATATTAAATGTCATATGTGATATTATACCGATGGTAATATAAACCTTTTGGTTTATTTTTTGTTAAACGTTGAGTTAATAAGAATTTTTTATTTTTATTGTTTATGAAAAAATTAGAGGTGCAATTACAAGATCTTCGTAAGAAAGGGGAAGAGATTTTAGAGCAGATTGATCAAAGAAATTCAAGAAAGAAAATTCAATGCAGTAGTTGTGAGAAATATCACGCAATTGGAAGGCTTGCAGTAATTCAAACTCACTGGTATGAAAAACCTTATGGATGTACTGGGGGAGATAATTGGTATGAAGGGGAATTACAATATGTTTGTCCTACTAATAATGTCAGGAATAGATTATTATTTAATAATCATGATGTGCCTTGGCAAGAAAGAGATAAATTTGAAAATAATCCTGAGGCTCAATTTAAGAGGAGTTATAAAAAATTATTCGGAGATGTTATAGATGAGTATGATGAAAAAGGCTCAAGCAGTTGGGTAAATAATCTTTATGTGGATAAAAATAGAAAGAAGTTTGGGCTTGTTGAGAAAAAGAAGGAGGAGAAATAATGGGGAAGAATTTAAAAGAGTTAATTAGTAAAAGAAATGAGTTGTCTTATGAGGCTTCAAGAGTAAATTCTGAAGTTGCAGAATTATTAGCACAGCCTTGTTATGATGTGTTAGGATTATATGAAAATGAAAATCCTTTTTTTATGACTCGTGGTATGTCTTCAAAGGAGATTTTGTCAAGATTGTATAAAATTGTAGGTGTTAAGAATTATGATGGTGTTGATTCAGGTTTAATTGATTCATTAAAAGTATCTGATATTGATGGGGCTTTGGATTATTTGTTTGATAAAGGAAAGAAAATGGAAAAATATGAAATTTCAGATAATCCTTGTTTTTATCGAAGATGTCATCCTGAAACTTGTTGTTGTGATGATGATGAGCTTCTTGTAATTGAAAATGTATTTAATGATAATAGAGTTTTTCAATATTCAAAAATTGTGCAACCTGTTTATTTTTCTTTATTGAAAAAGAAGGATGAGTTAGAAAGAAAAGTTGCGGAGTTGAAATGGAAAAATAGTTTGAATAGATGTTTAGATGAAAGGGGTAATAATGGAGGTAAAGCAGAAAGAAAATATAATCCGATGTTAGATGAAGATGAAGGATCTTTGTTTGATGACGATTTTAATGATCAATGTGATTTGTAAATAAATATTTTTAATTAAAAAAATGGTGATAAAAAAAAAGCTGACTGATTCAAATTATAATTCTGTTTTATTAAGTTATCCAAAAATTTATGACCTTTTATCTGGAAAAAATGTAAATAGAGTTGAAAAATTAAATTCTCGTTGGAGAGCTAGTAATTTACTTTTAAGGATTGATTGTGATGACTTATCTTATGTATTCAAACAAGTTAATGTTAACAACCCTAAAAGCGAAATGGAAAAAATTGCTTTGTTGAAAAAAGAATCTCCTTTATTATTTCCGGAACTTTTTATTTTTGAAAATAATGCTTATCTTATGGAATATGTTGTTGGTCAATCTTTTTTTGATCTTGATTCTAAAGAAAGAGTTTCAAAAGTTTCTTTTGCCGGAAAAGTTTTAAGTCAAACACATCGTTTAAATGATTTTCCTTTGGTTGATATTCGTGAAGATATTGGAGAATCATTTAAAAAATATCGAACAAAAGCTGAAAAATTCTTTTTAAAAAAAGAATTGCAATCTTTTAATTTTGAAATGTTTTGTGCAGTTCCTTCTCAATTAAGTCATAATGATTTAAATGCGGCAAATTTAATTTATGGTAATAACATAAAATTAATTGATCCTAAAGAAGAAACTTTTAATGATGTTGCAAAAGATGTTGGGAGATATTGTGCATCTTGTTTTTTTAATAATTATGATTATTTTGGTAATGAAAAAAAGAAATCCTTGGAACTAGCAGAAGCTTTTTTATCCAATTTTGATAATAATCTTTTGAATCGGGCTCGATATTTTATGGGTGAATCTTTTTTATCTTTTTTGAATTTTGATACTCATTCAGATTCAAAAGGAGTTTTGAAAAAACTTGCAATGAATCTTCTTTTAAGCAAGGGTAAGGGTGATTTGGTGAATTTGTTGGAGGAGGGTTTAAATGAGTAAGATTATTTTTGATTTAGATGATACGCTATATGTTAGTGATGAATTACGAAGTAATCGTGAAAAAGTAATTTTAGATTTTTTAGGGGATAAGGTTGGTGAATATTTTGAATTAAAAAAAGAAAATTCTACTATGAAATCTTTAGAGATTTTAGGGATTAGTAATTTAGAATTTTTTGAATTGATGGGTAATGTTACAATTAATTTAAATCAGGATTTAAAATTAATTTCTTTACTTGAAAAGTTAAAAGATGATTACAAATTAGTTGTTTTAAGTAACAGTTCTAAATTTTGTATTAAAGAAACTTTAGTTCAATTAGGAATTTTTAATTTAATTGATTCATATTATTCTGCACAAGATTTTGGTAAAATTAAACCTTGTGAAGAATGTTTTTTTATGGTTGATAAAGGGGATATTTGTGTTGGCAATAATTTTAAGAAAGATTTGGAAATTCCTAAGCAAAAAGGTGCAATAACTATTTTTGTCGGTGGTTTTCATAAAGATGCTGATAAGAGTATTAAGAATATTTATGAATTAAAAAATATTTTGAAAGGGGGTTATGACAAGAATGAGTATTGATTATTTAGTTTTAGATATTAAGTATGATATTAAAAAAGATTCTTTTGAAGTTTCTGGTGATGTCAATAAAGAAGGTCAAGAAGAAATTGTAGATACTTTTTTACGAGGGCAAATGGGTAAAGGAGAAGATAAAAGTAAAGCCAATGAAAGGGATGTTTATCATATCCAAATGAAGTGGTATCCTCAAAATGATGATATTGAAGTACAATATGATACTGGAAATAAGGGTTTAAGGGATGGAATTTTAATGCATTATTTGAGTAGTTTAAATAAAAAATAAATATTGTCAAAAGAAGTAAAATACTAAATTATTTTTTTATTATTAATATGAAAATTAAAATTAAAAAATTTGAAAGGAGGTAAAGAATAAAATGGTAAGAGAAATTAAACCGCATATACAACTTGAGAATTTTAGTCATGGGCTTTTTCCTAATGAAAGAATTGGTTCTTTTAAGGATTATCATGGAGAAAAACAATTTTTAGAATTACAAACTTGCAATTCTAATTTTACTAAATATGGTTTGTTGGAAGTATCTGTTTTACAAAGTGAAGGTGATAAGGCATTAATTCAAGCACGAAATGAATGTTCTCTTCGATGTTATGTGGTTAAAAAAGATGATTTAAGGATGGTTAATACCGATACTTTACGATATGATAAAAATGATTTTCCATATGTTGTGGATGCTAATCATGAAATTCATTATCTAAAAAAGAACTAACTAAAGAGTTAAAAACTAAATTATTTTATTTTTATGAATATGATTCAAAAAATAACTATCTATCCAAATAGACATGAGGATCAGGTAATTCAAGGTGCTTTGTCTAATTGTTTGAATAGAGATATTAAAAAAGGATTAATTAATGTTGTATTTTTAGAAAATGTTTATACTTATCAAAAATTATCTGGGGGAGCAAAAATAGATTATCTCGTGATTGATGGAAATGTCCCTATTTTTGGTTCTGAAAATTGGAAATTGCATAAACAACATTTAGAATTGGCACATCAATTAGTAAGTTTTTATGACAAAATTAAATCGGGGCAAGAAATTAACAGGATGGAAATGTCAAGAGTTTATATAGAATCACAAAAAGTATCAAGACAAAGAAGTCAAGCTATTTTAGAGAATGTTTTGGAAATTTCTCATGAAGAAGGTTATACTAGTCCTGCAATTATTTGTGGTCGTAGTCATATTGAAAAAGGATTAAAACCAATTTTTGATTCAGAAGTGTTTACATTTACTTTAGAATCTTGTCAAGATTATATTCATTTATTTGAAGAAAATAAAAGTAGTGATTATTCTATAAGAAAGTTTTCATCTTAGTAATTTTTTGGAGAGGAAAAATAACTGACTAAAGAGTTAAAAACTAAATTATTTTATTATTTTTTATTATTAAAATGGAAATAAAACAAAAGGAGGTAATTTATATATAATGAAATTTATTAATTGGTTGTTTAATGATTTAAGTGAAGGTCAAGACATTTTACAAAATAAGACTCCACATATACAACTTTATGATTTTAAAGAGGGATTATTTCCGAATGAAAAAATTGGATATTATTTAGATTCTGATGGGCAAAAAAAGTATATTGAGATACAAAGATGTAATTCTAATTTTACCCAAGAGGGTTTATTAGAGGTTAAAGTTTGTGAAATTGAAGGGGACAAAGCATTAATTCAAGTGTGTAATGAATGGAAAATAGATAATGGGATAATCAAAACTAGTGATTTGAAATATTTTAGTAAAAACGAGTTGCAATATCTTAAAGAAAATGAATATTAAAATTAAAAAATTAAATGAAAAAGCAGTTATTCCTAAATATTTTTATTTAGATGATGCATGCATGGATATTACTGCAATTGGCAAGGAAGAAAGGGATGATTATATTGAATATAAAACTGGTTTAGCTTTTGAGATTCCTAAAGGTTATGTTCTTCTTGTTTTTCCCAGAAGCAGTGCATGTAATTATCATTTGATTCAGGCTAATTGTGTGGGAGTTATTGATTCTGGTTATAGAGGTGAATTAATTATTCGGCATAAAAAAGTTGGAGAAAAGGTTTATGCAGTTGGTGAAAGAGTTGCTCAAATAATGATTATTCCTTATCCGAAAGTTAGTTTTGTTGAGGTTGATGAGTTAAGTGAAACTGATAGAGGAAAAGGAAATTTTGGAAGTAGCGGGAAATAAAATTTTTTCATTTTTAAATTTTTTGTTACTGCCATTTTATAAAAGAAAGCTTTAAAAGGAAGGCTATTTCATTAGCGTTATGGGAAAACAAATTCTCGGTGCGATAGAGACAGTAAAAATAAATAACAAGAAAATTCTTGCTAAGGTTGATACTGGTGCAGAAAAGAGTTCTATTCATTTGGATCTTGCACAAAAGTTAGGTCTTACAAAGGATTTGTGGGGTATTCGGAGAATTATTTCTTCAAATGGTTCAGAATATCGACCTGTTATTAAATCAAAAGTAAAAATTAATAATCGGGTTTTGCCAATTAAATTTACAGTTACCAGAAGAGATGAGCTAAAATATCCAATCTTGATTGGAAGAGATGTATTAAAAAGAAATTTTTTAATTGATGTAACAAAATAAACATGGGACTAAAAATAGGAATTATAAGCCTTGGTGGGAAAAGTGCCAAAGCTATTGCTGAATCCTGTAAAAATTATTTTGAAACTGTTGATTTGTTAAATATTAAAAAGTTTGAAATTCAGGTTAATGGTAAAACTTGTGTTTTTTATGATAAAAAAGAATTGAAAGGTTATGATTGTTTGTATATTCGTGGAAGTTACAAATATGCTTTAATTGCAAGGACTATTACTCGGACATTAAATCAAGGGGTTTATATTCCTGTTAGTCCGAATGCTTATACTATCGGGCATGATAAATTTTTGACACTTTTAGAATTACAAAAAAATAATATTGCTATCCCTCGGACACATTATGCTCCTGGAACAGCTATTGCTAAAAAGATTTTAGATAATGTTGATTTTCCAATTATTATGAAACTTTCTGAAGGTACACATGGTCGGGGTGTTATGGTTGCTGATTCAAAAAAATCTGCTATTACTATTTTAGATTTACTTGAAAGTTTTCATAAACCTTATTTAATTCAGGAATTTGTTGAGACAGAAGATACTTCTGATATTAGGGTGATTGTCGCAAAAGAAAAAATTTTGGCTGCATATAAGAGGGTTGCTAAAGAGGGAGAAGTTCGTGCGAATATTCATTCTGGTGGTGCAAGAAAGTCTCATCAATTAACTGATATTCAAAAAAAACTTGCTCTTGATTCTGCGAGGGCTATTGGTGCTGATTTTTGCGGTGTTGATATTTTAAATTCTGAAAGACCTTCGGTTATTGAGATAAATTTAAGTCCTTCTGTTTGGGATTTGAAAGAGGCATGCAATGGTGATGTTCCGAATTTAATTGCGAAGGAATTATATTTGCAGACAAAAAAATTTAAGAAACGTAAAAAGGATAAACTTAGAAAGTTAAAGAAGAAGATTGTTAAGGAAGAAGGCGAGAAGGAGTGAGGGATTATTGGTTAAATATGATAAGTTCTAAAGATAATCCCGAAGCAGAAATAATTTGTACAATTAACGATTTTCATAAATTTATTGGTCCTAGAATAAGAAATCAAATACAGGCAATAACTAAAAAAAGAAAAAAAGAATTAAATCATATTTGTGATGAATGTAAACAAAATAAAGAACTTGAAGCTGCTCATATCAAAGGAAATAGTAGGAAAGATATAATTAATAATCTTTTAATTAATTTTATGATCGATAGAGAAAGACAATTAATTCGTGTTAATCTTAAAGAATTTGAAAGATTATTCATTGAATCACATAAGCCAATAGATAAATATTTTAGATTTCTTTGTTCTGAATGTCATGTTAAATATGATAAGGATTAAAATTTATTCATTGGCATTAATAAAAATTTTATATTGGTGAATAGTTTTTTTTAATTAAGGTTTTTTTCTTTTCCCTTTATTCTGGACATATTATAACTTCTTTTTTCTTTTGAATGTACATCTGTCATTATTATCTTAAGAATCAAAAATTTTTCAATCTTTCTTCTTCAACTCTTCAATCTTTTCTTTTCCAAACATAAAAGGTCTTAAAACTTCCGGGATTGTTATTGTTCCGTCTTTATTTTGGTAGTTTTCAATTAATGCAACTAATGCCCGTGATGTTGCAATGCAAGTATTATTTAATGTATGTGGTGTTACTCTTTCTCCTTTAATTCTTATTGTCTTATTTTGAGAAAATTTTTATTCTAAAACAATATTCTCTAAAGAAGAATTATTTTGTTCTCCTTTTTCAATTTGTGGTTGATAATTAGTTTCTATTTCTTCTTTATCCGGATTTAATGCATATATTCCTGACATTAAACCAATTGAACCTGCTACTAATGTTGTAGCAAGAATTTTTTTCATCTTTGGTGTTTGTTTTTTTACAAATTGTGGTATTCTTTCTGTTTCTTTTAATCCTGCTAAATCTCGAAAATTATCTACTGTATAACCTAATACTCCTCCGGAAAGGAAAGCTAAACCGATTGAAAAAGCTGTACCTAATGCTATTTCTTTTAAATCTCTTGCACCAGAAGCGTAATAAAATGCAGGTGTAATAGCAATGTTGTATAATCCTGCATAAACTGAATCGTGTAAATATTTCATTTTTTCTGTAGCTTTATTGTTTATGTTAAAATAATCCCTTGAAATATCTAAACCTTTTGTGAATAATCTTCCAAATCCAATATAAGTTAACCCTGTTGCTAAAATTCTGGCATTAATTGATGTTTCATTTGACATATCTGAACCAATTGTTTCAACAACACTGAATATTGGATTTGTTAATGTTAATAGGGCAGTGCTATCTACAAGATGATAATTTAAATTTTCAATAATCTTATTTTTATTCATGAAATCTGCAAAATTTAATCTTTTATAAATCTATTTTTTTCAAGAAAAACTTTTATTAACTCTTATTTCTATTAAATGCTATGAAAAAGGTGTTAATATCATTAATCTTAACTTTAATTCTTTTGCCAAATATTTTGGGAATAAGTTTTGAAATGAACGAAGAATTTAAACAAGGTGAAACATTAATGGCCAAAATTTCCGGGAATTTCCTGACCCCAATTTTAAAAGAAAATATTAATTTTTATCGAGGACATACACGTGTAGCAGTAAATTATGATTTAACAAAAATCGATGATATTTATTATCTTTCTGCTTCGTTATTAAGCAAAGCTCCAAATAATTATTCTATAATCATTGATAATGTTCAATATATGCAAGGGGCAACAGTAAAAACAGATGATATTGTAAAAAATTTTACGATTACAGAAGGTATTGCGGACTTTGCAATAACTCCGGGATTTATTATCGCAACAGATACATTTGAAGTAACTTTGCAAAATTTATTAGATGCTCCGTCAACAATTAATATTAAAATAGAAAAAACATCAGAAGAAACAAGTCAGGGTTTTTTCGCTTCGTTATTTGGAACCACAACAGAAACACAGGATTATTCAATTTCATTAAAATCCGGAGAGATTAAAAGAGTAAAATTTAATGTTAATAACATCACTGCTTCAGCATTGCATACTATAACTTTTTCTTCAACTAATTTAAATTATGAATTGCCGGTTTATGTTTATGCTCAAAATAAAACAACTACATCAAACGAAAATCAAATAACTCGTTTTGATATTGAACCAATAATTATGGAAATATCAATGACGACAAATTCAAATAAAACTTATATATTTCATTTTCGTAATACTGGAAATACGACGATAAAAAATATTACTTTATCATTATCTGATTCTTTGAAGCCTTACATTTTATTCTCTAATGAAACTATTGAAGAAGTAGAAAAAAATTCAAGCTATAAATTTTATGTAAATGTTTCTTCGTTAGATACTGAAGAAATAATTAATGGAAGTATTAGGGCAAGAATTGTGAATGAGACTGGAAACACTTATGCATATTCAGAAATTCTATTAAAAATTGTAAAAGATTATATTCCTTTGGATAATGAAACTAATGAGTCGATTGATGAACCTATAATTCTTCCTACTTCAAAAACTTGTGCAGAACTCGAGGGAATAATCTGTAAGGCTGATGAAGAATGCAATGGTGAAATTGTTAATGCAAAAGATGATAGATGTTGCATGAATGAATGTGTTGAAGAAAGCAATTCATTAGGGAAATTAATTGGCTGGGTAATTATTTTATGCATTGTTGGATTTTTAGTTTGGTTTTTTAAAACAAAATATCGTGGAGCACATAAAGAAATAGATTTAGTTGAAATTTCTAAAGGGAAGAGATAAAATTTGTTTAGATGAAAATTTTATTAAGGAAGTTGTAAAAATGTTGTAATTAAAGGGGTGGAGGACTTTGTTGATTTAATATAGTGAGTTTTAATTGGTGTTTAAAATTAAAAAATGATTAATGTATTAATATGGTTAATATAAGCCAAAATATGGCTAAATGATGGGAAGTAGCGAATTAAATGTATTTGGAATTTAAAATTAGTTATCTGTGCAAAATAGATATTAAATGAATATCTTTAAATAATTGATACATTTTATTCTTTTATTGGAAGGGGCGGTAGGGATTTGTTTACCTTGCTTTGACAGGATTAAACTTAACTACTTACTCTTTACGAGGCGTCTTTCAATTTTTTTTATTTTATAATATAATATTATTTTTCTTGAAAATTATATATTCTTTTTTATGCAGTTATTTTTAAATAACTTGATGAAGAAATAATTCGTGGCTAATAAAAACATTTTTATACTATGTATCTATAGATACCATATGATAAAACAATCAATTTTAACAAATATGGAAAAAGAAGTAATAAACAAAAGATTAAATAATGAGAAACTTACAAAACAGGATTCTTATTATTTAAGCAAATCTATAAGACCGAAACTAAAACAGATAGAAGAATTGAGTAATAAAAACCTTTTACAAAGAGTTAAATACAATCATAAAGCAAAAATTATAGAAAGAAATATAATTGAACTCATTCTTAAAGAAATCAAGGTAGTGAAATCAATAATTCTCTATGGTTCTGTAGTGCAAACTAATTATTCAAAATATAACGATATAGATTTGCTAATAATAACAAAAAACAAAGTGTGGGAAAATAACTGGAAAAAAAAGGATATAATAAATAATCTAGAAGATAAAGCAAAGAAAATCGGGTTGAAATTGGATATTCAAATTTTAGATATTCAAACCTTCAGGGAAGTTTATACTTCCAACCCCTCTTTAATTTATCAAATGAAGGATAACAAAGTGATTTATGGAAAATTAAATATCCCTAAAAGAATAGAATTACCAAAAATAGTTCTTAAAATGAAATTAGACTGGAGTGATTTAGATTCAATTAATCCTTCTGGAGAAGAAATATACAATTGTATAAGAAATACTTTATTAGTTAGGCTTATATTGACGAAGATAATTGATAACTTTTATTTGTCTAATTATCTTATTGAAGAACTGGGTAAAAACCTGATAAGGAATCTTAGAGAAAATAAAGCATCAAAAACAGAAAAGAAAATGGCTATAGACTATTTAAATAAAATAAATGAGGAAACCCTTAAAGAGATAAATAATGCAACATGGGAAAAGATAGTGATATAGAAAGCATAAGTAATAGCATATCAAAAACAATCTTGCACGAGATATTGATAGAGTATTCCAACAGACCAGAATCATATCCTCACTTAAAAAAAGAGGAAGTTGAATATAGAGGACAATCCATGAAAAAGATAAATGAAAGAAGATTAAACGAAGATGATAAAGATATAATCAGGAATAAAGTTATAAGAAAAATTAATAATCGCCTGAAATCAAGATATAGCGATATTCATATTCCATTAGAGAGTATTTCCAAGAAGGTTGATGAATCTCTTTTTCTATTTTTATAATATAATATTCCTAAAGATATAAGGATTATTCCTAAGATGATTAGTGAACTATTTAATAAATTAATTTTGATTCCGATGAGATTTAGATAGAATACTGCAAGGGGAACAATTGCGATACTTAGGGCGAATGAAAGGGCAATTCTCTCGATGTAGTCTATTGCTCCATTTTCTTTCTCATTATCCTCAAACGGTCTTGTTTTCGGAAAAAAGAGGTAGCTGATAATGAATCCCGGAAGGAAAAGAACATAAATTGAGCCAAAGATTATTCTTAATGATTCAAGATAAGATAATGCTGTAAATATTGTAATTCCTAATGAAATTAAATTTAATGTAAAAATTATTGCTAATATTGAAAATACCCATAATGAGGGTTTATTTCTGGATATTTTTTGATGTGCTTTTTGTTTTATTTTTTTATTTTCTTCTTCATCTTCTTCTAAAACAAGCAAGGAAAGAAGTATTATCAAAGTTCCTGCGATTACTGAGATTAACCAAGATAACCAACCTAATTCTCCTGTCTTGAATTTTATTATAATAAATCCTAATATCCCTAAGAGACTAATAAATAAATAATCCCACCATTTTGGTTTTGCTTTTTTAGGTTCGTTATGTTCTGAAAAAACATCTAAAATCCCCGAGAGAATAACTATAATTAGAAGATAATTTAGGTTAAAATACATAGAAACACTTCCATTCCAAATTTGTTCAATTAATAGTAATATAAGATATGAGATAAGCCATGCTTGAAAAGTATAATTAATTATTTCAGCTGTATCTCCTTTAAATTCTAATTTTTTCATTGTTCAAAGTATCCTTCTTTATTAATTGTAATATTAATCCAATCTATTGGTATATAATTGAATTTAGTTTTGTTCTGATTTAAATGAGGTGCATTAAGCATCATATTCAATTTATTATCTTTAATATATAAATTATCTTTTTTAATGTCCAAAGAAATTGATGCTATTTTCCATTCTCCTTCTGTTTTTGGCAGGATATAATCAACAAGGACATAATCTGCATTTTGTTCTAAATATTTTAAATCGTTTTTATATTGTATATTTTTTCCTTCAAATGGATTAAACCATGAATCTTTTGTAAATGAAAAAAATTCTGGACCTGTTATTTTGATATCGTTTTTTTCAGATATAATTTTATAAAATTCCTCTGAGGGGGGAATTTCTAAACTATATTCTTCTGTTTTATTTTTTATTTCTAACTTTCTTGGATTTTGAAATTCTTGGCTGTCGATAAAAATAGTTTGCAAACCATAATCATGCCATGTTCTGAAAACCAGATTTATTTTTTTTTGAGTTTTAAAATAAATTTGTGATTTTTTTTCAAAATTATTAAAGTAGGCTCCACTTTGAGCTAGAAAGATTGATCCTTTTAGGACAATTTTATTTTGATTTAATTTGATTTTTGTAATTAGCATATCGTCGTTATTTTTTAATTCTAATTTGTAAACTCCTTCTTTTAATCCATTTACATTAAGTTCTCCTGTTTGTTCATCTGTATTATTTTTATTAGTTAATTTATCGTCTTCTCCATCATCTTTGATGATACTTGAAGAGATTAATTTGTTGTTAAAGTCATATAAAGAAATATTCAGTATGTCTTTTCCTTTTTCTTTCTCATTATACATGTTTAAATCTCTTTTCCAAACTTGAACCTTAAAAGGTCCTTTTATGTAAACATAAAATGTTTGAGTTCCCCTTAAGGCAGTATCAATTGTAAAATCCCCTGAAGAATAATCATTTATCTTAAATTCTTGGATAGTTATATTTAATGGTGTTGCTAATTTTACTGAAGGGGATTTTGTTTGAAAATCTTCTATAGTATAATTTTTTGCAATTTTGTTTCTTCTATTGAATTAAGTATTTCACCCTCCCAGATAGATTTTAATGCAAAAACTAATCAGGAATCATGCAAAGAAATAACAATATCCACAATAAAAAATAGTATCTTAATTGGATCTGACCGATGGGCAGAAAAAAATATTGTTCAAAGAAAATTTTCTTTACATAATCTTTCTTCAAAAGATTTAGATATAAAAATTAACTATCCAACCAATTTAAAAGTCGATGAAATAACAAACGCAAAAATTTGCATTGTCTCAAAAAATTCCGGGATTTATCACGGATTATTATTATATAAAACGCAAAATAGTTCTGCAGGAGTTGGAATTTGGATGAACTTAAATATCACAGAATCAGAAAAATTTTCAATAATAAAATTAACCGGAAATGCAATTTCAATAGAAAATAATAAAACTTCTTTATTTGTACTGCCTATTTTATTAATAATAATCTTGATATTTTTATTCATAAAATTAAATAGAAAAACAACATCAATCAAAAAAAATCCTCCTAAGAAAAATCTTTAAGGGAAGAAATAAGATTTATTCAAAAAGTTAACTAAATCCAATTATCTTTCAGGACTACAAAATCCAAAATTACTTTGGAACCAAAATGATAAACCATACTGGACAGTTCTTAATTTAACTTTAAAAAATCTCCAGTTATTCAAAATATCCCCTATTTCTTCGTCAACTCTTTTAACTTTCTCTCTAAAATAGCTTTCTCAGATTGAATAATTCTTGCAACTTCATCATATCCGTGAAGTCTTCTTGTAAGTTCATTTAAAATATCGTTCAATTCATGATTTGTCAATTGCAAATCTTCAGGATATAAAACATCAATATGTGCAGGCATATACTTAAACATCAACATTGTAATTAGTAAAACTTCTTCAACTTCAATTTCAAGTTCAGCAAAAGCAGTAAAAAGATTTTCTTGATTTTGCAAAGGATTCGGTTCGCTAATTTTTTTATCCACAACCTTAACCCCTTTTTCGGAATTTATTTTTTCAATTAAATTATTTAATGTTTCAATTAAATGCTCAGGAGGTCTGCCTAATACTTCAATAATCATCATAACCCTTATTTTTGGTGTATTATCTGAACTCATTTTTCTTAACTTGATATTTTTTTATTAAAAAAAGGCAACATAAAAGTATACTAAAACCAATCAAACCATATACTGAATAATTGCTTTTCTTTAATTCCTTGTTAACTTCATCTGTTTTTATATCTTTTGTGTTTAAATTATTTAAATTATTCAAATTAATAACCTCTAATTTTTCAATAGAAGAATTTTCTATTATCTTTTCTTGTTCAAGATCATCACGAATTAATTTATAATAATCCTTTGATTCTTCTGTAAGAATTTCAACACTCTCGATTTCAAGGGATTTATTTTCTTTAATATCTTCAATATCTTCAATAGATTCTTCTTTTTCTCGTTTTTTGCATCCCTCATTTTTTGTAGAATTTGCAAATAACCATTGATTATTACAAAACTGCCAAGTTAAATCATTATTTTTGTCATCCTTAAAAATTTCAGTTTCATCAATTAATTCATTATTGTAATATAAAAATATCTTTTCATCAGAATTATCTAACCATTGTTTTTCGAAAATATAAACATAATATCCTTCTAAATTTCCATTTAAATTAATTTCTTCACCATCATTATTAACAATTTTATAACCGGTTAAATTAACCTCTTCTTCACTGTATAATTCAACCCATTCATTACCTTTATCATCTCCTAAAGGGTTCAATTCGACTTCTGTAATCTGAATAGCATTAATAATCGGTAAAAAAAACATAACTAAAATCAAAATATATTTTTTCATTTATTAAAAAATTAAAACTTGTTTTTGAACTTTATCCCTACTTTGGGATAAATTTATATAATAATTATTCTTTTTATTAAATAATGCTAGAAAATCTTATTTATTTTCAAATTTTGGGTAAACCCTTAATTATGTATTTTGGAATCTTAACTTTATTATCATTTTTGTTTACCGCATCAATTGCAGTATTAAATCAAAAAGGAATACATTTTATACCCTTTGTATGGCATCCACGAATGGCAATAATCTCAATTACTTTAGCAATAATGCACGGAACATTTGGGATTTTAGCTTATTTTTAAAATAGAAATAAATTATTTAATAAATATTTCAGAAAATTTTAATCCTTTTCAGGATTGTATTTTTTTACAATCTCATATGAATCAAACCATCTCAAAGGAAAAGTTAAAACTTTTTCTTTTGTTGCTTGATTAAAAAAACTCATAGATCTAATCTCTCCATTATCGTATCTTGTATATACATTAGATAAAGTTACTTTATTTACAGAATAATCTCCGACATATCCAACACGATCAAAACCTTCTTTATTTTTTAGAATAATTAAGTCCCCCACATCTACTTTTAGCTTATTTATTAATGACATTTTATTTTCCTTGAAATACGAATAAATTAATGATTTATAAATTTTTAGATAATTAAATCTATTAATTTAATTATTCCATAAAACCCTTAAAAGTAAGTCTTAAAATTACTTTATCCCTTCAGCTATTTCAATCAGTAACGGCTTAAGCTCTTTGACATAGTTGTCGAAGTCCTCTTTATTAAATGGCTTTATTACTAGAGGGCGGACTTCATTATATTGAAACTCAAGAATCTGAAGTTTATCTCTTGCGAGAATAAGATTATCTTTATATTTTTCATAGCTGTTTATTGAATACATTAGTTTTTCCTTTGTTTCCTTAAGAAAGTCTTGGGGTTTTATCTTGAACTTTTGATAGATAAATAAAAGGTCAATTGCATCTCTTGACTTGATGGCTTTTCTTGTTAATATTGAACGGAATTTCTCAGTTACAATTTCTTTAAGGTCATAAACCTTCATCCTTATTGTTTTATAGAAGTCAAGAAATTCCTTAAAGTAAATTTGATCTTCTTTTGTAAATTGGCTAGGTTTGATTAAAGGATTTAGCTCTTTAGTTTGTGGGGTAAATATTATCTTTTCTAAGAAGTTAATTTGAATTTTGATAAAAGAAGGTTTTCCTGTTAAAACTGAGTCATAATAGACTTTGAAAGTTACAAGTTTATTATTGTTCCCCATTTCAACAAAGTTTCTATCAGCTTTATCAAATTTAAAGTTAAATCCCACTTTCTCAATCTGCTCTCCTAAAGCATCTATTTTTTCCTTGCAAATTTTCTTTATACTCTTAGTTGATTTTCCTTCCCAAAGTTTCTGGTCAATAAAAGTAAAATCAAGGTCCTCTGAAAATCTAAAATAATCAAGATATGCTTTAGCCAGGCAAGTTCCTCCCTTGAATACATATTCTTCAAAATTAAGCTTTGAAAGAAGAATATTAAGGTAAAAATCCTTTTCAATTAGTTCTTGAGCAGTTATATTTGTTTTATCCTTAACTGAATTAAGAAAGTTCTTGAATTTGTTTTTATCTAATTCCATTATAGCATCTCTTTTATTTTCTTTTTGACTATTCTATTGTATTTATTTGATTCCTTAAGAAAAAGCGATTTATTAAATTTATACTCTTTTAGGTTTACATCTTTCTTAAGATAAAGCATATCCAAGAGAGTTTTTTCTATATTGCTATAATAAAGCGAGATATTGTTTCCTGTATTCACTTTATCTATATCAAAAAACAAAGAAGGCTTTAATTTTATAAAAAAGAAACTCGAGCCAGCGATTTTCATTGGCTTTATTCTATTAAATTTATCATTGATGACTATGTTTATTGGAAAAACTTCATGAGTTAAGCCAAGAAACTTTAGTGCAGTATTCAAACCAAAATACCACTTAACATTTTTCTTTTCTAAGCCGAGAGCTAATAACTCATAAGGAGAATATTTCAAAGAATTTAATTTTTTTTCTTCGTAATCTTTTAAATAATAAACCCCTCTAAAGATTGTGATAAGGTAGCCTTTGTTTAGCATAACTTTTCTTAATGTATCTTTATCAAATTTATACTTAGTTGCCAGGCTATCAAAATCTTTTCTTGTGAGGATTTTACCCTTTGCTTCTCTTAAGATTGTGTCTATTTTATTCATAGTTCAATTCACCTTATTAGGTGAAATATAATATGTTTATAAATCTTTCTTTGCCAGTTAACAAGTCTTTATAAATAAAGAATATTGATAAATCACACCAATATGTTCCATTCCTCCGTTATTTGCTCTAATATGAGTACAAGAGTATTACAGGAAATTTTTTGTAGTTATCCGTTAAATTTCCTGTTTAGAAAATTGTAAAAATTTCTAAAAGAATTTTTTATAATGGAAGCGAGGCGATTAACTCGATGGAAGCACATAAAACCCCTAAAAGTAAGCCTTAAAATTACTTTATTGATCTATAAAAAATATGAATTTTAAAAAATTCCCTGATTGGATTCTCTCTGGAATAATTATTTTTCCGATATTAATTGTTTTAGGAATTATTTTATTTATATTAACACTTGGAAAAATTAATATCTTATTTTGGTTAGTTATACCCTCAGTAGCTTTTGAACAAATATTTGAAACTTTCTGTTATAAATTTTCAAATCGTACACTCGCAAATTTACTTTTTGCTTTCTTTTTCTGGTTTATAATTGGAGCAACTGAAGGTTGGATTAGTGGTAAATTAAAAAAATAATCAAATTAAAAATTTGAAGAATTCGCTTTTTTATTCTTCCTTAGGATTTGCATCCAAAAAATCAAATCCAGTTAAAACTTTTTCAACTAAATCTCTTTTACCATCACCATCGATATCATCATAAGTTGTTCTATAAATTTCTTTATAAGTTACATCAACTTCTTGATTATTTTGTAATTTTCTATATAATTCTTTATGTCTTTCATCAGAACCCTGACTTGTAAAAGTTCCATGTTGACATTTGAAAACTACTCCATATTTTTCAGGAACTTCACTAAAACTTATTTGTAATCCATCTTCTATGCCAATTCCTAAATCTCCATCATAATCCATACTAATTGAACCAGCTCCTTCACCAACTAGATTCATAGCTTTTAATTCAATATCAGTATCATGTCTTGACGGAGTATAAATTTTAGTAATAACTATTGCATCTTCATGTAAAACATTTGAAATTTCTTTTTTAACTTCTTTACAACCAGTTAATCCAATTCCAATTGTTCCTGCCAATATAATTGTTCCGAGTGTTTGTTTTATCTTCATAATTTAATAAAATAATTAATATTTATAAACTTTTTCATTTATTTGCTATTTTTAAGTTACGACAATTTATAATCTTTTAAAATAGCAAGAGTTTTCTCTAAATCATCAAATGCATAAAGGATTTAACTATTTGCAAAAACTTATATAATAGAATTATATAATATCATTATGAAAAAATTATACGTTGCTTTAATTGTTATTTTAACAGTTATTTTAATTGGAATTTTTGTTTATTGGATAAATGTTCCTAAAATCAATTATTCATGTAATGTTGATTTTGATTGTGTAATTATTGATAAACATAATTGTTGTGGATATTATCCTGTTTGTGCCAATAAAAATTCCCAACCAAATCCTGATTTTGTAACATTCACATGCGGTTTATCTGGAACTACTTCTGTATGTGGATATCCTTCTATAGATAGATGTATATGTTTAGAGAACAAATGTTTTGGAAATTCTGACTGAAAAATTTTATTGGTTCTAACATAACAAAATCGTAAACTTTATATATAAAATATTAATTTTATATCCTATGCAATTTAAAAAATTATTACCGGATATGAAAAAATGGCATTTATTGATAAAAATAATTCCACTTTTAATTGTAATTCTTGTATTAAAATTACTTTTTCATAGATATGGTTTTGAAGTTGTTTCTCTAAATGCATTGTTTACAAGTTTAATTGCTGCAACTACATTCCTTATCGGATTTTTAATCTCAGGAGTTATTTCAGATTATAAAGAAAGTGAAAAAATTCCCGGAGAAATGGCTGTAAGTTTAGAAGTAATCTACGATGAAGCATATATTTTAAACAAAAATAAAGGGAACAAATTAACTAAAGAATTTATTGTATACTATAAAGATTTTTTAAAATCTTTAAATGAATGGTTTTACAGAAAAGAAAGAACAAAAAATATGATTGAAAAATTGCATAATATGAATGATTACTTTTCAGAATTTGAAAGTTTGATGCAAGCAGGTTTCCTTGTAAGAATGAAAAACGAACAAAATAATCTTCGAAGAATGATAATCCGAGTAGATAACATTCGTGATTTATCTTTTGTTCAGTCAGCATATGCTATTGTTGAAACATTAGCTTTTTTTGTTGTAACAGGTTTATTAATTTTAAAAGTTGATCCATTCTATGAATCAGTATTTTTCACATTAGTAGTATCTTTCTTAGTAATATACATGATTTTTTTAATTAAAGATTTAGATGATCCTTTTGATTATTCAGAAAATGGTGAAAGTGGAACAGAAGTTTCATTAAAACCAATTCATGATTTAACCAATAGAATGATTGAAAATAAGAAATAATCTCATTGAATAGTTTAATCTTTGAAAAGTATTAGGAGAACTAATCGATAATTATTTAATTAATAAAATTTTCTCCTATTTATGCATACAATAACTCATTTAGTAATTGGTGTAATACTCGCTTTATTTTTTGGATTAAATCTTCCATTAGCGATAACATTTATTTTAGTATCAGTATTAATCGATATTGACCATATAATTGAACTGAAAATTCCTCGAAGAAAAAAACTTAAATTAGATTATTTTTTTGCCATAAATAAATATAAAAAATTTAATTATCAATCCCCGCAAAAAGCTTTGCATATTTTTCATACTTTTGAATTTATATTTATATTATCTCTGATTTCTTTTTTTTATTCTCCGATTTTTTTTGTGGCAATAGCATGTTTAATTCATTTAGGGTTAGATGCAGTCGGAAACATATGGAATAGAAATTTAGGTAATGCTGGAGGAAAGGACTGGATTAAATATTGGTTTTTAATTTATTATCTTCAAAAGCGTTCTATTTTTAATAAAGAAAATTTTTAAAATTGCTAGCATGAGTTAAATAATCATTATACAAAAACATATAAGATTTTATAAATTTAAATAACATTAAGTTTTTTATGTGTTCAAGCATAGCAATACATTTTCCGAACCTTCAATTAAGTTATTCTTATAATGGACTTTTATTTCGACGAGATTGGAGAACTAATGAATCAATACGCTCGTCAGTTAATATTAAACCTAATTATTTTATAGAATTTGCACATGATAATAATAATTTATACATTGCCACATGGGAAGAAATTTTAGCAATAGATGTTAAAAGAGATAATTCAATCTGGAATACAAAACTAAAACGTATAATGTTTAATCATCCGGATTTTCAATTAGTAAGTGATTCAAAAGGATTAAGAAAATTAATTTTAGCAGAAAATAATACTATGATGTTTATTAATCCAAAAAATGGTAAATTTTTAAAATTAATTTAAATAAGTATATAAAATAATTCTAAGTATAAGATAATAATGATAATACCAATAATCATTTTAGCGATTGTATTTACACTTATCGCTGTAAGACAAATCGGCAATATTAAACTTCAAATTTGGCAAATAATGTTGTTTGGAGCAATAGCTGTTTTAATAACCGGTCAGATAACTTTTCTTGACGCATTTAAATCTATTAATTTAGAAATAATGTTATTTTTATTTAGCATGTTCGTAATTGGCACTGCACTTGAAGAAAGTGGTTATCTTTCACATTTATCATATAAGATATTTAAAAAAGCAAAAAATACTGACCAATTATTATTATTTATTTTATTTGGAATGGGATTAGGTTCTGCACTTTTAATGAACGACACATTAGCAATCATCGGAACACCAATGGTCTTGCTTCTTGCTAAAAAACATGACATGAATCCTAAAGCTCTGTTAATCGCATTAGCATTTGCAATAACAATTGGCAGTGTTCTAAGCCCTATTGGAAACCCGCAAAACTTTTTAATTGCAACACAAGGAAATATTGACAGCCCTTTTATTACTTTTTTAAAATATTTATTTTTACCGACAATTATAAATTTATTTGCCGCTTTTTTATTAATAAAACTTTTTTATAAAGAGCAGTTTAATAAAAATTCTTTAAATCATTCTTCGGAAACAATCAAGGATTCTAACCTTGCATATTTATCAAAAATTTCCCTTGGTTTGTTATTAATTTTAATATTAATTAAAATAATTGTAGCATTTCTAAATATACCAATAGATTTTAAATTAGTATATATAACGCTCATATCGGCATTACCTATTTTAATCTTTAGTCAAAAAAGAATTTTTATAATAAAAAAAGTAGATTGGCATACATTAATCTTTTTTGCTTCAATGTTTGTTTTAATGGAATGTGTTTGGAATACAGGATTTTTCCAGTTAATAATCGCGAATTTAAATATCAATATCCTTTCTATACCGATGATTTTAGCAGTAAGCGTATTGATAAGTCAATTAATCTCAAATGTTCCGTTGGTAGCATTATATTTGCCTCTTCTTTCAAATGCTGGTGCCTCAACAACAGAAATGATGGCATTAGCTGCAGGAAGTACAATAGCAGGTAATTTACTTATTCTTGGGGCAGCAAGTAATATTATAATCATTCAAAATGCAGAAAAAAAATCCGGAGAAACAATAACTTTTTTGGAATTTGCAAAAATAGGTATTCCAATGACGATAATAAATATATTAATTTATTGGTTCTTTTTTATAATCTAAAATAAATTTCGCTTTTTATATAAGAGAAATATTTAAAATATCGAAAAATGTATCTTTATAATGGTAATTTTAAAAACTTTAATAACATTTCTCTACTTATGTACAGGAATAATTTCGATTATAGCATATTTTCCAACAATAAGAGATTTAAACAAAAAAATAGCAAGTGCTAATATAAGTTCATATTTTCTTTGGACATTAACAACAGGAGTTTCATTTTTATATGCTTTAATAATAATTTCAGACCTTTTATTAATAATTATTACCGGTTTAAGTTTTGTATGTTGCATGACAATATTAATCTTAGTATTTAAATTAAAATAAAACATTAAACTGCTGTCCTTATGAGTTGGCTATTTCTAATTTAAATTTGAAAAGTGAGAATAAATGGTTGGAGTTGATAAATTTGAGTAAGAAAAACTAAGCAGGAAGTTTCAATTTTCCCTCTTTTAATTCTTGAATCATCTTCTTTCTTATTTGTTCATTTACATCATAAACCTTGTAAGCAATAAATTTATTTTCTTTTAATTTATTTTTAAGTTGCTCACTAATTTCCCCAACAAACTTTTTTTCAGAAATAACCTTTTGTTTATTAATTAACATCTTCTAATACCTCACATTTATTTAAGGGATTTATATTATTTAAATCTTTATGGTTTTTTCCATACTCCAATTCCTCATCATATATTTTAACCATTGTTTGAATATCATCTTCAGAAATTTCATTACACTCTCCAGAACTTTTAAGGATTAATATTTCTGTTTCTTTACCAACTCCTTCAGATACTTCGGCATTTTTCTTTGCCTTAAATACATTATATATTGTAGAAGATAACCTTTCATTACAATGTTGTCTTTGAAATAAAAGAGTATTTAATGCCTGAACTGTTCCAGAGCCAATACTATGAAATTGTATATCCCTAAAATCAATCATTCCATTTTCATTTATTTCACTTATTTGAGCATTATTATTTTCATCAAATCCAATTAACATTATAGAAGTTTCTAAGTTAAATCCAGAGATAGTTTCAAGAATATTGTTTGCTATGGGGTTTTGTATTGGTTGATTAATCATATTTGTTACAAAATCAGAATTTATATTAAATCTATTATAAACCTCGTTCCTTATGGCTTCATTCCGTATAGATTTCATATTTCTAAATATTCTTTCTTTTATTTGAGAAAAAGTATCTTCTTTCTTAACTCCTTTGATACATTCATCAAAAAGAAGTGTTCTTCCTGAAAGCATAGTAATTGCATTATTCAATTTCTTATATTTCTTTATTTTATGGTCAAATTGCCCTACTGATGTGCTTACCATATGGTCTGTTGAAAATACTAATACTTCTTTCTTTTGTTCATCTTTTGCTATTGCTGAAATACAAATTGTCATACTCATCTTAAAATTTCACCATTTTTAACCTTTTTTATACTACTCACCAACCTTTAAGGTAACAATGTAATAAAACATATAAAATTTTATAAATAGTAAAATCATAGCAATTATATGATGAGGGCAATTGAAAAAAAATTTATTAATAAAATAAATTTTTTTTTAGTTGATTTAATATGCTAGAAAATCAAATTGATTATTTGAGTTCTTTTAATCAAGGTGTAATAAATTATAATAATTCATTTCAAGAATTAATTACACCATTAACTGCAAAATTTATTTCAGAGCAATTAACACATCCAACTTATCTTTCACCTTCAGAGTTTATTAAATTAAATACTTTAACCTATGATTTATTAGCTCAAAGTTTTAATGGATCTTTAAGAGATTATTTGCAATATTTAAATCAATCTGTAGAAATTGCAAGGTCTGAGGGAATTGATGAATTTTTTAAAAAAGAAAGTAAATTGATTAATCTAATTGTTAAGACCCTCCCAAAAAAAATTCAGGAGATTGAAAAAGATTTTGGATTTCATTTTGATAACGGAAAATATAATCATGATTATGAAACAAATTGTTTTGATTTTTATCAGGTTTTACCTAATAAAGAAGGAATAGAAATAAAAGGAAAACCTTTATTGATTATCCCACCTTATGTTTTAGGTTATGATATTTTAGCATTTTTACCTAATGAAGGAAAAAGTTTTGTGCATGAACTTGCAAATAATGGAATACCTACTTATATTAGAATTATTAAACCAATTTTAAAAACCCCCTCTGTACAAACAATGTTTCTTGAAAATGAATGTGAAGAAACAAAAGAGTTTAGTCAAAAATTATTAAAAAAACATGGTAGTCCGGTAACATTAGCTGGTTATTGTCAAGGGGGATTTACTGCAATGTTAAGTTGTCTTTCAGGAAAACTTGAAAAAGAAGTTGATGCATTAATAACATTTGTTTCACCAATGGATGGAACTAAAAGTACCGGAATAAATAAATATCTTATGGATCTTCCTGATTCATTTAAAAGTTTAAAATATGCAACAAGAATCTTATCAAATGGAAATAAAATAATTGATGGGAGTGCAGTAAGTGCATTATATCGATTGAAAAGTATGACTACTGAATCACCTTTTTCAACCTTTTTAAAAGATCTTCAAATGATTCGAAAAACCGGTGAAATATCAAACACCATGGCAGCATTTAATAGATGGTTAGCTTCATATAAAGAAATTGATTTACCGAAAAAAATAATTGAAACTGCAGATTTATCTTATGCTATTTCTGTAACTTCACAAGGAGATTTACCTGTAAAATTATTTAATCAAAAATTAAATTTTAGAGATATTAGTAAATATCTTAAAGCTTGTCAATTAAATATTTCAACACTGGATAATTTAGTTGAACCGGAATGTGCCAGAGTTCCTGCTCAATTTTCAGATTTAGTAGAAATTGTCGAGCATAAAACCGGTCATGTGGGTATTGCACTTAGCCCTTCAAAATTCTTAAGTCCTGCAATAGAATTTCATAAAAAATTATCTGAATAGAATTATGAAAATTCATTCAATAAATATAAAAAAAGAAAAATAAAAAAAATAAATTTTAGTTTTTAACTATATACTGTTGTACTTTCCGGATAAAATCTTACTTGTACTATTTTTGTACCTTGGTTATAATAATCCCATCCATATACTACCAAATCAGCAATATCAAAAACCCATGCATTATCGAAGTATTGGCAGTTGAATTCTAAATAATAATTCAAGTCTTCTGTATTGAAGGCTCCATCATTATTGAAATCAATACCTGCAAGGTCATCCATTGTAATCTCACCATCGTTATTGGTATCATACAAATCATCACATGCATAACCTGTCCAATAAAACATATCGGTTATAGGTTGTGCCTGATTTTTGCCTCTTACAGGTGCAATTCTTGTAAGTTTTGCTTCATCCAAAGTAAATGCACCATTTGCTGTAACAACTCCTAATTCCATTAATGATTCAGCACTACAATCAATAAAGCTATCAAAGCCATCAATTGGAGCTGTTTCATTATCGTTACAGGCATCAACTATTTTTGGATAAAACACAACACTTCGTTCTTCACCAGTTTTTTGGTTGCCCGGTTTTCCAAGGACTCTTGCATATACTTGGTATTTTCCACTAGGTAATTGAATCTTTGCAGGATCACTTTCACCCATTGCACAAGGATCAATTACAGATAATTCTGAAAGAGAAGATTTTCTATTCATAATATATTGAATCTCAGAATATCCATACTCTTTCACAAAAATTGAACTTCCATCAGAACTTGGATTACATGCAAAAGCATCACTTTTTCCATGTATATTCAAATTAAAATGTGGTCCACTTGGAAATCCATTACTCCAACTTTGAACTGCTTCAGATTTTTCAGCGTTAGTAAAATCCATAGAGTACAAGCCGGCAATAATAAGTACAAATGCAGCAAGTAAAAAACTACTTAACAAAACGTGTTTTTTATTTACCATATTCACCTCAAATTTAATTAAGAATAATAGTTTTTCATTGCTTATAAATATTTTTATAATACGAATATATTCGTATTAACTATTTGAATTTCGATTAATTTATTCTATCGGCTTTGTAGAAAGTTTTATTTTTTGTTTTTAAATTTTATAAATCCCCTCTATAAATTTTTGCTAAAGCAAAAAGACCCGCCCTTAAAAATATTTGAATTTCCAAGAAATTAGTATAAAATTCAAAAATTATTTTTTACTTTCTACAGAGCATCTTCTATCTCTAACAAACTATTAACAATAGCTCTTTTAACTTCAGGATGTTTAATTTCCAAATCATTAATAAAATCAGTGATTTTATCTTTCTTAATTTTTTTCTCTTTAAATTTTAATCCTTTAATTTTTGCATAAAGCAAGATTTCTTTGTCTGTAAATAAATAAAGGGGTTTAATTATTTTGCCGATTTTAGGAAAAGATTCATGTAATTTTGAACCTTTCCCGTTAATAATTGTTTTTATAATTATATCAGACTCAATATCAATATTAAAAGAAATAGCAACTTTAGTTGCATCTTTGAAAGGTAATTTAACAACCTTTATCATCCCTCTATTTGTAAAAATCTTTAAAATATCTTCTAATACCACGTCTTTAACATCATTAGATTTTTTATATGCTATAATATCTCCTGATTTGATTAAATCAAATTTTCTATTAATATAAAGAACTTTTTTGTCAAAATATTTAATAAAACAACTTTTGCAAAGCTTTCGCTTGTTTGTAAATTCATATACTGGGTTTTGTTCACATTGTTTGCACATAATAATTGATAACAAAACTCATTTATAACTTTTTACATTGTTAAAAAAATTTATATAGATTAAGATTTTATTTATTTAATGGATGAAGAAATCTTAAACCATTATTTAAAATTTAGCACATTTACAAACCCTGGATGTTATAAAAAATTTCTTCAAAATCTTCCTGATAATGTTAAAGAACTGGGAGATTTAATTAGCCATCAAATTATTCATCGTGTGACTCTTAAAGATGGTAATAAAAATTTTAATGAAGATTTAAGATATGGAGATATGAATAAATTCCCTTGGTATAGATTAAGATGTGACGATGATATATTGCCAAATGCTATTTCAATGATAGCAGAATTATTAAGATTAGATAGCAGAGGGTTCAAAGAAGATAGAAAAGTTGAGGATAAAATTGTTGTTACTTGTAGATATGTTGCCATATTAATTGCATCAATCTTAAAATCTAAAGGTATTCCTTGCAGAGTTCGTTCCGGATTTGTTCCTTATTTTTCTGAAACTAGTGGGGATCATTGGATTAATCAGTATTGGGATAAAAAGCGAAAAATATGGGTTACTATTGACGCTGATGGATTTTTTGATTTTTTAAATTTTGATCAATATGATATTTCTGAAGAAAGGTTTGATTGGGCTGCAGAAGTTTGGTTAGGTCTTCGTAATAATAAGCTAAATCCTGAAAAATTTGTTATTGCAGGAGGAGAAAATGGTCTTAAAGCTGCAATAAGAGCAATGATGCATGATTTTCATTGTTTGATGAATAATGAGATTTTATATCTTCAACAACCAATGTATATATTTAATAAATTTGAAAAATTAACAGAAAAAGATTTTAAAGAGATTGATGAATTAGCTAAATTAATGTTAAAACCAGACAAGAATTTTAAAGAGTTAATTAAAATTTGGAATACAAAAAAGAAATTCAGAATTTTGAATGGTCCTCTTATTGGTGATGATGATCATTTTTAATAAAACTTATTTATAATTTTTATTTTTTAGATTTCTTTTTAGTTTTTGTATTATTTACTTCTTCCTTAATTATTTTTGTTATTTCCTCTTTAGTCATATTTTCTACTTTAGGAATATCTGAATCTCCTTTTTTTAAACTTGTTGAATCAGTCTCCTGAATTTTTGAGAAAAAATTAGTTAAATTTAATCCAATAGAAACAAATTTTAATCCAATGCCTAGTATTAAAATTCCTAAACCGATAATAAACATAATTAAAAAAACATTATATGATCTAATAAAAAATATTGGTAAAAAATTCATAATTGATTCAGGAGAAATAAGAGTTAATAATGAATTAATTTTCATAAATGGCAAAGAAGAAAAAATAATTAATCCTCCTAAAATAATTGTAAAATTCGATTTTTGTTCAGTTAATAAAAAACTCAGGATGATTAAACCAATTGTAATCATTAGAACAAAATAAAATTTACTCTTCCAATAATCTTTAGCTTTTTCTGAAACTAAAACAAAAGGTTTATCTGTTAATTTAACACAATCCCAAAAATTACAATCATATTCTTGATAATAAATTTGTGTTACTAAATTTGTTACGCCATATTTAATTACTTCTTCAGGACCTAATGAAATTTTTTCACAAGGTATTACGAATGTATAATCCTCTTGAGCAAAAACATACTCTGAATTATTTTGGCAATAAGTTGTCATTAAATAAAAATTTTTATTAACACTTTCAAATAAACCTAATTCATTATTTGCCAAATCTTCAACTAAACTAATCATTTGCGGTTTAACTGTTTCATATTCAAGTGACCATGATAAAGTCAAAAAAATATTTCCAATAAATAATGATAAAAATAATAAAATACTTACACCAATTAATAAAATACTACGTATAAAACCCATAAATCTTTAATGTTTTGTGGATTTATAAAAGTTAAGGAGAATGAAACTTTCATAAAAAACTTTATATATTTATCAAAGATATAATATTATGGAAACAAAAAAATTAGAAGTTTTGGCGAAATTATATTCAAATATGCAACAAGTTTTTATGGATGGATGTTATGGGATGAATTTTTCTAATTATGATGAACAATTAAGAGAATCACTAAAAAAAGCAGAAGAATTGAAATTAAAATGGGGAGATTTTTATTTATTACATCAACAAAAAATAGAAAATGGATTAATTGATGCTTTGAACTCTTTAGAAAGAGAAGGGTTGAAAGATCAAATTTTAAAAAATGTTGATGGAAAATTAAGAGTTGGATCTCAAAGAAATTACATTGATTTTGATTCTAAGACAACAATTTTTGAAGTTTATGAAAAATTATTTAAGCAAGAACAAGGAGAAATAGAAAAATATGAAATGAATAAAATATTTCCTGAAAATAAATTTATTGGACCAGAAGATTTTAGTAAAGCATCAAATTATTTTAGAGATAATCCTCAGAGAAAAGATTAAAATTATAAAAATTCATGGGAATGGATTTTTACATTTTCTCTAAACCAACTAAATCTTTAATATTTTCCTTGCGAAGGCAAGGTTTGGATTTGGTTTAGAATAGCTTTTTACATTTTCTCTAGACCAACTAAATCTTTAATATTTTCCTTGCGAAGGCAAGGCTTGGATTTAGTGGCTCAGAAAAAATCTACATTTTTTCTAAGGTCGCAATTCTTTTTTCAATCGGAGGATGAGTAGAGCCCCAACCCTTCAAAGGATTAGAAAAAAATAATGGAGCAACTGCTTTACTCACTTTTTTTTCTTCTGGTGCATAATCGCTTTTTATTTTTTTTAATGCACCGATTAATCCTGCAGGATATCTTGTAAATTTAACTGCAGTAGCATCAGCAGTAAATTCTCTTTTTCTTGAAATTCCTAATTGAACTAATTGAACAACAATTGGAGCTAAAATAGCAAGTGCAATTCCAATTACAATAAAAATCGCATTCTTATTATCATGATCTCCACTAAACCATAAACTTCTTAAGAAAAGTTCAGAAATGATTGCAACCATACCAACCATAACAGTAATTAAAGTCATATAACGAATATCATAATTAGCAACATGACCTAATTCATGAGCTAAAACTCCTTCAAGTTCTCGTTTATCTAATTTGTTTAATGCACCTTCAGTAACGCAAATAACTGCATTTTTTGGGTCTCTTCCTGATGCAAAAGCATTAATCTGCTGGCTTGGCATAACATACAGTTTAGGCATAGGGAGACCTGAAGCAATAGTTAATCCCTCGACAAGTTGATAAAATTGTTTGTAATCATTTCTTTTAGCTTCTTTTGCTCCGACGCTTGCAATTGCAATTTTTCCGGAATTATAAAAACTAATCCAAATATAACTTAATGAAATGATGATAGAAATAATCATAATAATAAAGAAAAATCCAGGTTCAAAAGCAAAAGAAATAACATAACCAAATAAAACTAAAATTGCAAATATAAAAAACATTAAAAAAAATGATTTTAATTTATTTCCTGAAATTTGATCACGAAAATCAATACGAACATTTTCCATAATAAATACAATAAAAGAGTGTTTTTAAGAATTATGATTTAAACTAAATAAGTAATCTTTAACAATATTATCCTAATTATAATTTCTCTAGAATTTCTTGTGCAACTTTATCAATCTCCTGAAAACCGTCAATTCTTACAGAATCATAAATCCCTAAAATCGGTTCAGTTTCATTATGATAAATCTTTAATCTTTTTTTAACAAATTCTTCTTTATCATCATCCCTGACATATAATTTACCTTTGCAGGAATCACAAACTCCTTCAATTTTTGGAGGATTAGTAATTTTATTAAACACTGCTCCGCAATTTTTGCATGAAATCCTCGACGTAATTCTCTTTATTGCTTGTTTATCAGTAATATTAATCTCAATAACTTTATTTATATCAATTAAATCTTTAAGTTTTTGAGCCTGAGTAACATTTCTTGGAAATCCGTCTAAAATAAATCCTTTTTTACATTTTTTTAATTCTTTAATTAAAATTTTCAAAATTAATTCATCAGGAACTAATTTTCCGACATTAATATATGAGTCAACTTCTTCTTTTAAATTTCCTTTAACATTTCTTAATAAATCTCCTGTAGAAATATGACATAGATTTAATTTTTCAGAAATAATTTTTGCTTGCGTGCCTTTTCCACTTCCCTGAGGACCAATAAATATTAAATTCATAATGTATTATCAAAAATTAAATTAATAAATATTATGTTTTCAATATTTTGGTATTTACAAAATATTCTCTTGGATGTGAACATAAAGAAAGTATTCTTTTATCCCCTTTAGCAATTCTTTTTCCTGAAATTGTTTCAATAATTTGATTATTATTTCCTCCTTCATATAATTTCCCGTTATGCGAACATAAAGCATTTATCCAACTATCTCTTGGTCCAATACTTTTTTGAGAATTCATCTCAACAATCTCTAAAGAATTAGCAATATAATATAATTTATCTTCATGCGAGCATAATTGGTCGATTGCATCACTACTGGAAAAAATCTCTTTTCCGGAAAAAGTTTCAATAATTTTATATGACTCCCCACCATCAAATCCATTATCATATAATTGTCCATTATGAGAGCAGAGTGAATTTATAAAATTGTACCTAAATGAAGTAACTTTTCTGGTAAGTGTTTCATATATTTGTTCATAATCTCCTCCGTCATATAATTGCCCGTTATGTGAACATAAAGTTCTTACAACTTCCCTTCTTGAAGTTATTTCTTTTCCTGAAACTGTTTCAAATATCTTTTTGTAATCTCCTCCATCATATAATTGTCCATTATGTGAACATAAAGTCCTTACCCAGTTAGTTCTTGATGCAATAGGATAAATTAAATCATTATAATCAATTACAAATATTTCATTTTCTGAAGAAAATACTAAAACTTTTTCTAAATTTTTATTAGAAATTTGTGTTTTTGTGCTAAAATATTTATTCATCTCGCTAAACATTTCCATTCTTTTAGCCCTTGTTTTTTTCACAAGTTCCATAGTCTCTTCAGGAGTTCTTTTTGGAATGCTTTTATTTAGCATTAACATAAATGAAACATTAATTAAAAATATATAAATATTTGGTTATTCTTTCAAATTTCACTTAGAAGAATTTGTTTTTAAAATTTCACTTTGATTTCTTTTCTCTCTTCAGCTGTAACCTGAAAGAATTCTTTAACTTGTCTATTAAACATTTTAGCAAATAATAAACCTGGCATTGTAGTGCACAAATTATTATAGCTTAAAATTGAATCATTATAAAATTGTCTTGAATAAGCAACTTTATCTTCAGTTGAAGCTAACTCTCGTTGCAATTCTAAAAAATTAGTATTAGCCTTTAAATCAGGGTATCCTTCAGCAATTGCGAAAATGCTTTTTAATGCTTTTTCAAGACCTTCATCAGCTTTAATTTTTTTCTCAACATTATCTGCAGAAACTAAAGCTTTTCTGGCATCAGTAACAGCTTTTATTGCTTCCTTTTCATGTTTAGCAAAACCCTTGACAGTTTCAATTAAATTAGGAATTAAATCAGTTCTTCTTTTTAATTGAACATCAATTTGCGATAATGAGTTTTCAATTCTATTTGATAAAACTGAAAATCTATTATAATAAATAAAAATTATTGCTACAATTAAAACTCCTGCCCCAATCAAAATCCATGTTAACATATTAAAATATAATTTTATGTATTTATAAATTTATTTACTCGCTACAAACTTTATTTCTTCCGGATTTTTTAGCGTTATATAATCTTAAATCAGCATTTTTCATAATTGTTTCAACAGTTTCATTTTCGCCTATTTGATAAATTCCAATGCTTGTTGTGATATAGATCGGCTTATCTTGTGAATCAATTTTTATTGGTTGTTTTTCAATATTTCTTCTTAATCTGTCTGCAACATAGATAGCATTTGTTTTTGCAGTATTGGGTAATATAATAAAAAATTCTTCTCCGCCAATTCTGCAAAGAATATCTGTCCCCCTAAAGTTATTTTTAGCAACTCCGGAAATTGTTTTAAGAACTGAATCCCCGGCATCATGTCCGTATGTATCGTTAATCGATTTAAAATGATCTAAATCACACATAATTACTGATAATGGTTTCTTTTCCCTTGCTGAACGTTTTAATTCCCGATTTAAATTTTCAACACATCTTCTTCGGTTAAATAATCCTGTTAAAGAATCAACAGTAGCTAATGTTTCTAATTCACTTTTTTCATTTTTTAAATTTTTAATTTCATTATTGATGACTTCCTGAATGTAAGGAATTGTTCCTTGCATATACAAATTATTTTTTTCTAAAAGCCCGGTCAATATTCTATTTGTAACATAAATCTTATCATTGCTATTTTTCATTGTGTCAAGCCATCTTTTAATGGTGATTGGGCTAACAAAGTGATTACTATCAATAACATTTTTTACAATTTTATCTAAACATTCTTCATTATGCATAAAAAATTATAAAATTAAAGATTAATAAATGTTTCTAAATGTAATTACTACAAAAGGACAATAAGCATAAAATTTAAAAAGAATTTATTTAAATAAAGATAATGAAAGAAAAAGCAAAAGAGATTTTATTTAATTCAACAAAAAGACCAACATCAAAAGAAGCATTAGAAATTAATGATGAAGATGTTTTTAAAATTGCCAAAGAAATAGATTATTCGCTAAATTTGAGGACTTTAAATAAAATTTATCATCTTCATAGTATGTTAATGCCGATTGCTGAAAATATGATTACACGGCTTTTAAAACAAACTGAGAAAGAAGAACCAACTTATTATCCCTTTGCAAGAGATGCAGAATTATTTTATGATGCTTTATGTGGAATTGCACAAGCAGGTGAAAAAAATTTAGAACAAAGAATTCACTTATTAAAAACAAGTAATGGAATGAAATCAACTTATAAGGCAGATTCAGAATATTTTTCTTCTATTGGAATTAACAATGATAATTTATCCAAAAATACTGCAGTATTTATTGATTCAGGTTTTGCAGGAAGTCTTTTTAACTATGTAATTAAAGAAGCTAAAATAGATTTATCTGCACAAAATAGAATTAAGGGATTTTTAGTTTGTAAAAGAGGGGGATTATATACCCCAATGTCATTTATAAATAAAAATTCCCGGGAATTATTAAAACAAATTATATATAGAATGGTGGATTCACCTTACTTGGAAAATCTCCCTGATAATTTAAATGAAGCATTATGTTATTTTATGCAACAAACACCAAAAGCAACAGGAAGATATGTTCAAACTTATAAAAAAGAAAATGGAGAATGGGATGTGATGCCTGAAAAGAATAGATTTTTTCAAAAATGGGATTTTAATTTAAAAAATAAAAAGTATCTTCATTCTAATGAATCTTGTTTATTACTTCCTAATGGTTGGAACCAAAGAAATTCAATAGAGCAAACATGTGGTTGGGTAAATGACGATGTTGTGGATCCTTTTGCGTCATTACTTCTGCAAAAAAGAACACTTGAATATTTCACTGATTCAAATGTGCATGACAGAATTTACGATTTCATCAAATAGTATCGATAAAATCAAAACTTTTTTGCAATACTCCAATTCGTTTAAATAGTATTGATATTTTACTGCAGTACAATTAAATGTAAGGAGATAAAATGGTTGTAAATTTAACGCACGAAAATTTTGAAGAAGAGATAATTAATTCAAAAACACCGGTAATTATTGACTTTTGGGCTTCTTGGTGTGGTCCATGTCAAATGATGAAACCTGTATTTGAAGATTTATCTTTGGAATATAAAGGAAAATTAAAATTTGCAAAGTTAGATACTGAAGAGAATGAATTATTAACAATGAAATTTGGTATCATGGGAATTCCAACTTTGATAATCCTAAAAAATTCTAAAGAAGTTGGAAGAATTGTAGGTTTTAATACAAAAGAAAATTTAAGACAAAAAATTAATGAAATACTTTATTAATTCCTTAAGTTTAAAAATTTCAATTTATTTTATTATTTATAATGATAGACTTTGCATGCAAAAGATTTGATTTAAATGAAGTGATTAAATGCGGGTTAAATCTCACAAAATCAGATTACAAAATTTTGCAATATTTAGTATTTGAATCAAAAGATGTAATTTCAAGCGAAGAGATTTCTAAAAAATTAAAAATCGACGTCTCAACTGCTCAAAGAAGTTTAAAAAAATTAAGGGATCAAGGTCTTGTTCATCGAAGTCAAATTAATTTATCGCCGGGAGGATATGTTTATGTTTATTCGGCAAAAAATAGAAATGAACTAAAAAAAATGATTTTAGAAATTGTTAATAACTGGTCAAAAAAAGTTGAAGATGAACTTAATAGTTGGTCAAAGAAATGATTTTATTAATCCCTTTAGCTACTTTTTTAACATCAACATTAATAAAAGATTGATCTATATGAGTATCTTTTATGAATTTTACTAATCGAGGACTAATAGATTCATAAACCGGAAGCATAATTGCAAGTTCAGGCCATTCATTATCTTGAGATGCAGTAAAAGTGTATCTAAATTTATCTTTTTTACATAAAGTATCTCTAACATCATATCTTGCAAAATTTATCATCTGTGGAAATTCGATTTGAATATCTCCATTTTTATAATCAAGATTGTCAAATTCATCTTTAATAAGTTTTGTTCCTAGGAGAGTCTTTTGCATAAGATTTCTTGTAATATTCAAATAAAAATCTTTAAAAAATCTTCTTTGTCTTTGGTATGTAGGTATTTTACCTAATGCAATCTTTTCTAAATCATTAAAATCAATTTGTCCTAACCATACCAGTGAATAATTATTCTGTTCGGGAAAGACAAATAAATGAGAGAATATATCATTTGGATTATTTTCTTTATTTAAATTATATAATCTAAAATTCATATCTTCAAATCCTTCCTTTTTAGGGGGTTCATTAAATTCAATATTCATAAAAATTAAATTAAGAATTATTTTATAAAGTTATCTTTTCAAAATGTTGAGATTAAATAAAGAATAATGCATTTAAAGAATCATCAAGATTTGACATTAATCTATTTTGATAATTATTTTTTGCTCTTTCGACTCTATCAATAAATGTAGATGGTGAAACAGCAACAATTTTTCCATTACATATTTGTTTATAATCCTGTGTATTTTCTGTTAATATAATCACTTTTCTTGATTTTGATTCTGATTCTGCCACCCAACAAATAGCTTTAGTGGTATTAAAACCAACAACTCCCTTAACAGAATTATCTATTCTAAATAATCCAGAATTAAAAAAAATTTTATGATCTTGATTTAATTTACTATCGATTCTTTCAAAAATTGAACCTTCAAGTATAATCTCAACATTTGCTAAACTTACTAATTCAACAATATTGTCAAAAGATTCTCTTCTTAATTCTGCTTGATTACCTTGAATATTATTATCAATATTTGTTTTCATTATCTCTAATGTTGGAATGATGGTAATCATTTTAAAAAAATAAAAAATTATTGTGAAGGAGTAGTCGAAGTTTCTAGAAATTTCCCTTTAGACAATAAATATCCTCTGATGCCTCCCTCTTTAGTTATTGAAATAAATTTCTCTTTTGGATCAGGGTTATGACTTTCAATAATAATCAAACCTTCCTTTTGAAGTTTATGTTCATCCCTAATCGCTTGAGATAAATTTTCTGCTCTTGCAAGTCGTATATTTTTTAATGTCATGATAAAAGTTATAATAAATAGTTTTTAAATTTTGTTGTTTACACCCCCTTTCATTACTAAGAATTCTAGGTAATATTAGTTTTTATATCTTTCTTTAAATCTATTAGTGTCTTTAGTAAAATTATCGGAGGGACAGTCCTAAAAAATTTTTCTCGAAAAATTTTTGGGAACTTCAAAAGACGATACTTTTGAAGTGTGCTAAAAAATTCTTTTCAAGAATTTTTGGCAACGCAAAAACCGACGCTGTGCCTTCGCACAGATTAAAATAACGTTTTTGCTGTATTCGAACCTGACAAAATATTAAGAATTTTGTTAAGAATAATGTCACATAACATATTATTTCTAATAATATGTTAATGTGAGGGAGCAACTCAAAATCTCACACGAATTTTTTTTATTTTTTATTTGAACATTTTTTGAAATAATGAAAATTCTACCACGAAATTTTTCTACTCAAGCTCACACTCACAATCAAGGGCTACTAAAAAAGGTTCGTGTAAACTCTCGGGATTCGAAAAAAAAATTTTTGGGTTTTCGCCAACCCTGTCTCTATCTAAAGATAGAGAATAATGTGAGGGACAGTCCTAAAAAATTTTTCTGAAAAATTTTTGGGAACATTCAAAAGACGATACTTTTGAAGTGATTCGAATCTGTTAAAAAACTAAGAATTTTGTTAAGAATAATGTCACATAACATATTATTTCTAATAATATGTTAATGTGAGGGACAGTCCTAAAAAATTTTTCAGAAAAATTTTTGGGAACTTCAACTCCATTGGAGATTGAAGTGATTCGAACCTGTATAATCAATAGGAATTTTGTTAAGAATTCTGTCTTCAGAATTAATGCTATCTTCGATAGCATAAATGTGAGGGACAGGATTCGGACCTGCGTAAGCACTAAGCTACAGGATCTCTTACCTAAAATTTCTTTTAAGTCTTAAGTCCTGCCTGTTTGACCACTCCAGCACCCCCACATAGTAGAATGCTTGAATTCTATAAAAGATTTAAAATATTAGCATTTAAAAGATTAGTGTTTTTAAAAAAATCAAGAATTATTGAACCCATTAAGCAAAACATATAAAAACTTCACAAACTTATAAAAAACATGAGTAAAAGATTAAATTTTTGTTATGCACATAACATTAATTTAGTTATTACTTCAATTAAAATTATCTCAAACTAATTTAAGATTTCTTATTCTTGAATTAAACTTGAGAACTTACTTCTACAAAATTTAATTCGAATGGGAAATAACTGAAAATTTTTTTTGAGTTATTAAAAAAAATGGAAAAAGAAAAAATGGATGAAAAAGTACAACTAGAAAAGGAGTTAAGCAGTCTTATGGAAATGACGCTTAGACTGGAAAATGAACTTTCTTTTTTAGTATTAAAAAAATAATCTAATAAAAAGAAGAGATATAGTTAGATATAATTAATATTATACAAAATAAGAACCTTTAATTACTTAAAAAAAGAATTTGAACTATGGAATTATCCAAAAAATTATCAGCGTTTGAAATCGAAGCTGCAAATCCTGCTCAATTATTAGAACATTTATTTGAACATCATGGTTTATTTTTAAAAGACCAAAGAATCACAAATAATTTACAAATTAAAACATATGTCAAAGGTAATTCAATGATTTATTATTTACTTAAATTTGGCAAAAAATTTCAAATCTCTTATTCTTTAGACAATCATTCTTCAGAAGAAGAATTTGGATGTAAAGTTCATACACTTTCAGAAATAGATTTAAGTAAAACTCCACGATGTATTTTGCCCTTAGAAATACTCGTAGATGTTGATGCATTTTTAGTTAATAAATTAAAAACTGAACCATTTTTAGAAGACGAAACACCTGTAAAATATCTTCATTGTTTAAGACACGGTATAACATATGATATTAAATCCGGTCATGGAATAGATGCTATTGATCCATATATGATGACAAAAGAAATTAGAGAAAATCCAAATATTAAAGTTGGATTATGTCCTTCATGTCATGAAGAATTATATTATCTTCAAAGAGCTTGTACAGAAGCTTCAGAACTTACTAATCATTAGTAAGATTTAGCAATATAAACAATCTGCTTAGCTTCTTTATTGCAAATCGCACACTTGCCTATTGCTTTATTTTTTTCATCAAGCATAGTTCCTCTAACTTCAGCACCTGTTTCAGTTTCAATTATCTTTGCACAAGAAATCCCCTCTTTATCAACAGAACAAAAATTACATTTTGCTATAAATCCTTCTTCTGTTGCTTTTTTAATCTCTTGTAAATTTTTTGCGTCCTTTATTCGACCTTCAAATATTTTATCTGCTTTTTTTATCAAATTTTTTGTAAATTCTTTAGCAATTTTTTTTATTTCTTTAATCACTTTATCTTCTGAAACAACAACTTTTTTATCTAAATCTCTTCTAAAAAGAGTAATATTTTTATTTTCTAAATCTTTTAATCCAATATCAATTCTAATTGGTATTCCTTTCATTTCCCAATGATTAAATTTTTCTCCAGGACGTTTATCTGAAATATCAATTCTAACAGATGCAAATTTTTCAATCTGTTTTTTTAAATCCTTAGCTTTTTTTATTATTCTTTTATCGTCGGTTATTGGCACAATCATAACTTGCACAGGAGCAATATCCCATGGAAATTTTAATCCTTTATCATCTCCATGAACAATTATTACACTTGCAAAAATTCTGGAAATAGCCGGACCATAACAGGTTATATGTGCGTATTTTTCGCTTTCATCTTTATCCATGAATTTTACATTAAATGCTTTTGAAAATTCCGGAGAAATCATATGTGTTGAAGGTAATTGAATTACTTTTCCGTTTGGATTTAATGCATCAGCTGCAAAAGTTCTTGAAGCTCCTGGAAATTTATCCCAAACAGGTCTTTCAAAAAAGATAAATGGTATTCCAAAAATATCATGTAAAACTTCTTTTGTTGTATTCATATCCTCCAAAACCTGCTTAAAAGCATCATCTTCTGTTGCATGTGCTGAATGTCTTTCAATCCAATGAAATTCCCTGCTTCGTAAAAAAGGTCTTGTAGCTTTTGTTTCATATCTAAAAACCTGTGCTCGTTGATAAGTCTTAAATGGTAAATCTTTGTAACTCCTAATCCATAATCCAAACATTTCATAAAAAGCAGTTTCAGAAGTTGGTCTTAATGCTAATCTCTCTTCGAATTTTTTTTCTCCTCCATGAGTCACCCAAAATACTTCAGGAGTAAAACCACCGATATGAGAACTTTCTTTTTTTAAATTTTCTTCAGGTATTAAAGTCGGAAAAAAATATGGTTCATGACCTTTATTTTGTAAATTTTTTTCCATATGTTCATACATTTTTTCCATTGAAAGAACAGACCATGGTTGAAATACTAGGAAACCTTTAACATTATATCTTAAATCTGCAAGTTCTGTTTTTTGGACTATTTGAGTAAACCACTCGCTAAAGTTTTCTTCTTTTTTAGCTGTTATTCCTTCTTGATTTTTTTCCATATTGAATAATACAAAATTATCTTTAAAAATATAATTAATTTAAATTAAAGTTTTATTTATTGAATTTTGTCCGATTTTATTTACTGATTCAATTATATAATTTGATTCAAGAGCAAAACCTAAACTTTCACCGGTACCAATTTTAAAATTATTTATCCCGATAACTTCCCCATTCTTGTTAATTAAAGGACCTCCTGAATTACCTGGATTTAATGCAGCATCAGTTTGAATATATGAATTTAATTCAGAAATTCCTTCACGATGAACTGCTGAAACTATCCCCTCTGAAACAGAAAATTGTAAACCTAAAGGATTTCCAATAGCGATAACTTTTTCACCGATTTGAATATCTTCAGAATTTGCAAAAGTTAAAACATTATAATCCCCTTCGATTTTTAATATTGCGATATCAAATAATGCATCATATCCGACTAATTGTGCATCTATAACTTTTTGGTCGTAAGTAATTGCATTTATTCTTGAGCCCCCGGATAATATGTGAGCATTAGTGACGATAAAACCATCTTTTGTAATAATAAAACCTGTTCCTTGCCCAACATCTGTTCGAATTGTAACAACCGATTTAACTGCGTCTTCGATTATTCCGGAAAAATCCGCACTTGCTGAAGCTTTTAATAAACTGAACTCTTCGTCCATTGAACCGAGTTGAATACCTAATGTTCCTAATTCCTCTTTAGTTTTCATTGCATTTTCTGTTAAATCATTAAGTTTCACTTGAGTATCTGTTTGTAGCCCTGTAATTTGATCACTAAGTTTATTATAATTTAATTCCATTCTTGCAAAAAGAACATATGTTAAAATACTGCTAACTAAAATGAACATAATTAATGCAGAACTTATACCACCAATAATCACCTTGTGATGCCTTTTTAGAGCCATTAATTAAATTATATCAAAGAATATTAAAAACCTTTCTTAAATGATTCTGGTGAATTTAAGTGCTTAAAAATTTTAATTCTTCCATTGATAAATTTATAAATTAACTATCATTAAAATTAAACAAGGGCTTGTAGTTTAATGGATAGAATAACTGGTTTCGGCCCAGTTGATGGGGGTTCGATTCCCTCCGAGCCCGTTTTAATTTCATTTTCTAAAAAAACTGGGCTCTTAGGAATTTTAACAAAATTCCTATTTATTTTCTAAGGGTTAGATTCACTTCAAAAGTAACGCCTTTTGAAGTTCCAGAGAATTTTGACAAATTCTCTGTACCTCCGAGCCCGTTTTAATTTCATTTTCTAAAAAAACTGGGCTCTTAGGAATTTTAACAAAATTCCTATTTATTTTCTAAGGGTTAGATTCACTTCAAAAGTAACGCCTTTTGAAGTTCCAGAGAATTTTGACAAATTCTCTGTACCTCCGAGCCCGTTTTAATTTCATTTTCTAAAAAAACTGGGCTCTTAGGAATTTTAACAAAATTCCTATTTATTTTCTAAGGGTTAGATTCACTTCAAAAGTAACGCCTTTTGAAGTTCCAGAGAATTTTGACAAATTCTCTGTACCTCCGAGCCCGTTTTAATTTCATTTTCTAAAAAAACTGGGCTCTTAGGAATTTTAACAAAATTCCTATTTATTTTCTAAGGGTTAGATTCACTTCAAAAGTAACGTCTTTTGAAGTTCCAGAGAATTTGTCAAAATTCTCTGTACCTCTGAAGCCCGTTTTTAATTTTATTTTCTAAAAAAACTGGGCTCTTAGGAATTTTAACAAAATTCCTGTTTATTTTTAGAATGAGGGTTAAATTGCAACAAAATTTGTAATATTAACTGAAGCGAAGGCGAAGTTAAATTTTGTGCTGCCAAAAATTCTTTTTCAGTGTTTTGGTTAAACTCCTCTCGTAACTATAAAGCCCCGACAGGCTTTAGCTAACATTATCTGATGGAAGATTATATGTTATTAAATAGTAGTAACAAAAATGAAAGGTTTATATACTCCTTATATGTTATTTATATAACAAAAATGTGAGTTAAAAATGAAAAAATATAAAGAAAAATTTGTTAATGTGGGGGATGCAGATATATCTTATGAGGTTAGCAATGGCTCTAACCCAGTAGTTTTTATGCATGGTTATGGTATAAATCACACACTTTTTAATAATGTCCGAGCACAACTGCCTGAGGAATTTGGTTCAGTTTCTATAGATTTAAGGGGACATGGTAAATCAACCTATTTGAAAAATGCTACTGATTTTAGTCTAGAAAAATGTACTTCAGACCTTGAAAAAATCCTAGATGCTGAATCTGCAGAAAATCCTGTTATTGTTGGTCACTCTATGGGTTCAATGATTGCACAGAATTTTGCAGCCAGACATCCAACTGAAGTAAAGGGATTAGTATTAATTTCTGGCTCCTATAATTTTGCAGAATCTTTTGGAAGCAATCTTATTTCAAGACTTGCCTTAAAATTATCTCCTTTGAGAAAAAGTTTATATGGTTCACTTAATGCTGTTGTTGGTCCTTTTGTGAGAGAAAATAATGATTTTTTTGAAGATTTTAGTAATCAAAAATTTAGAGATATAAGCAATGCAAGATTGTTTTTTGAGATGTATTGTAAAACAAGTCCTGAGTTTGTTAAAAGTATTGGTGCAGTTGGAGAGGCTATTATGGAGTGGGATACTACAAAAATTGCCTCGAACATAAGTGCCCAAACCTTACTTATTCATGGTGAACAAGATAAGGTTGTGAATCCAAAAACATCTTATGAATTATATAAAATGATTCCTAATGCACGAAAACCAATTATTGTCCCAAACACTGATCATAACATTGTTTTAAAAAATCCAGAAGTAGTCAATGAATATATACAAAGGTTTTTACAAGAAATAAATCTTAAGTGATAGTTAAAAAAATATACCCTTAATAAAATTTATAAGTGTTTTAGATTTATAAATTTTATGAGAATTGATTTTTATGAAGAATTTCCTACAATTAGAAATATCTCTAAACTAAAATTGATTAGATTTAAAACAAAACTTTTTGTTGCTGCAAAATCTTTTGATGATTTTAAAAAAATTAAATCCTGTGTACATATATATAAACATAACAATATAAAATTGGTTTATTGGCCAATATTAAAGAACTCATATTATATTTCTGGTTTTTCGAATACAGAAGATTTGAATGAATTATTTACATCTCTTAATAAGATAAATGAAGAACTTTTAATTGATTTGGAATTGCCTTGGTTAAATCCTTTTTTGTTTATAACAAACTTTTTTAAATTGAAAAAGAACAGAAAGATTATATCAGATTTTTTGGAGAAAAATAGTAATAGAATAACTATAGCAGAATCATATTTGAGTTTTGGACGAATGGGTAGACTTTTTGGCTTGAAATATAATGTTAATTGCAAGCGAAGCCTTATGTGGTACTCTTCAACAAGATTTAAATGGCAGAACTCGGAGATTATAAAAAAGTTAAAGAGAATAAGAAATAAAAACAAACAATTTCCGGCTATTGGAACAATTGCTGGAGGTATATATAGGATTAAGTTTATAGAATCTCCTGAAAATCTTGAAAAAGATTTAGCCTTCTTGTATAATAAAAAATTTAAAGAGGTTATTATTTTTAGATTGGGTGGATTAGATAAGAAGAATATTGGGATAATAGAAAAATTTGTTAAATAATTTTCTGAGTAAAAAAAGATCTTAAAAGATTTAAATAGAGGAAAAGCGATTTTCATATAATGAAAAAGATTTTTTAAAATTCTCTGTACCTCTGAAGCCCGTTTTTAATTTTATTTTTTAAAAAAACTGGCTCTTAGGAATTTTAACAAAATTCCTATCTTTTTCAAGGGTTAGATTGCAACAAAATTTGTAATATAACCTGAGCGAAGGCGAAGTTAAATTTTGTGCTGCCAAAAATTCTTTTTAAGAAATTATTTTGAAGATTCTATTGCTTCTGCAAATTCTGAATTTATTCCCCCAAGACGAAAGATATATATGCCATTAACTCCTTGTTCTTTTACAATTTGTATATCTTCTGCAAGTTCTTTAGGGGTTAAAGACGGTTCATTTCCAAGGATTCCTGAAGCTATACAACCAAGACCAATATAAAATTTATCTCCATATTTTGCTAATCCTTTTTTTGATTCTCTTTTTAAAATTTGTTTTTCAATACCTCTCGGAATATCTCCTAAAAATTTTGGAAGATATTTAGCAAGACTAGTATAAACCATTCTGATTCTTTCGCAATTTACTTGCTTTGAATCTATTTGAAGACCTAAGACCTTCTGAACTACTTCAGGAACAGTAGTAGTATTATGCTCCGCAGTAATTAAATCCAGGCCTCTATTAGAATATTGTTTTGCAAAAGAATTTATTCTCCTTTTGTTAGATTCATAGTCTGATAATCTTTTTATTAATTGTGATTTATCAAATATAAAAGGTGTTTCTATATCAAGCATTGCAAAGAAAGGTGATTTTGGATCAGCTCTTTCAGCCAATTCATTTAGAACTCTGTTTAAGGCAGTAGGTTTTGTAAATGGAGAAATCCAGTAACCATCTTGCTTATCCAGTACTGGCCAATATCCTAGCTTTTTAACATTTGGACTTGAAGCTCTAATCTGTCTAGTCAAGTCATCAAATTTACGAATATTTTGGGCGGCAATAATAAGGTCTGCAGGTGATTTCAAATAAGAAAGTTTGCTTAAATTTTCATCACAAGGGTATTCTTCAAATATTCCAATTTTCATAAAATCTACAAAAATTTAAACTATTTAAATTTTCCTGTTTGTTATTACTAGATAGTTATTATTCTATCGTTTATCCTCAAAATCATTATGATTTTTTAGGACCTCTGAAGCCCGTTTTTTTAATTTTATTTTTTAAAAAAACTCTATTTTTATTTATAATAAATTATATAAAAGAGAAGTCTATTTTATGATTATAATGAGAAAAAAAATCCTTAGTGCCCTTTTAAGTTCTTTATTCTTTTTTCCATCGATATCTTTTGCTGATGATTGCCTTGAATTAAAACAAGTTGAAAGAAAAAATGATTTTATCCCTGAAGGTTATCAAAATTATTGGAACTCAAAAAAAATATGTGGTTATTATACTAATCCAATAAATGGAAAAAAGTTTTATGTAGAAATGTTTGATATAGACGAAGATGGAGAAATGGATGTTTCAGAAAGACGTAATATGAATGGTAATATAATTGATTTATTTCCTGATACATATATCTTCCCAAACTATGGCACCTTATTAGATATTTTTGCAAAACAACCAAATGGGTTAAACGGAGACGAATTTAGAATTTGGATACCAAAAGAAAAATTTCCATACTATAAAAAATTATTAAAAAACTAAAAATTTTTAGATATATTTATATAGTTGACAGCCTTAGTTAATTTTAGATGGGTTTAACAAGAAGGGAGTTAATAGGCGGATTAGGTGTGTTTGGTTTAATATATACTTTATCTGGGTGTGCAAATATTTCTAAAGAAGAATTAAAATATATTCAAAATTTAATGCAAAAAGAATCTATTACCAATCAAATTTATAATGAATTGCCAAAACATATTCATATTGCAGAAACAATAGCTGATACTAATGAATATGGAGAAAGAAAAACAAAAGGGTGCGGGGTAATTGTGGACCAACATTATATCACAATGCAACATATAGTAAATGCAGGGTCTAAATTGCAAAGACAAACTCCTTGGGGATTAATGGAAGAACCGTTAATAGTAAAAAGTCAAAAAACATATATTCAAGGAAAAGAATTAGAAACGATTTTTATCGGAGATAATAAAAATGATGTAGCAATATATAAACTTCCAAAAGACTTAAATCTTCCTAATTTCCCTGCAAAACCTTCATCAAGATTAAATTTAGGAGATAAAATTTACATTATTGGAAATCCCGGACTTACAGGAATTAATGTAAGAGAAGATTATATTTCTGATATAAATGGTACTGCCGGAGAAAACATGAAAGAACTGGCAGAAAATACTACAGATTGTTTTGGAATTGGAAAAATAGTCATCTCTGGAGATAGTGGTACACCAGTAGTAAATTCAAAATTTGAATTATTAGGATTATGTAAATACCAATTCGCAGGTGGATTAGGTTATGTACAAAAAATCGACTGCTATTTGAAACATATTAATTCAAAAAAATAATTTTTAATTTTAAACTAATTTAAGAATTTTTTAAAAAATATTGAAATTTATAATTTCTTTTTAGCTATTAAAACGCCTTCAACATCCCAATATTCAAGATTAGCATTTTCTTCTAATTGACCTTTTAATTCTTCAGGAAGGTCTAAGTCAATGGTCTCAAAACTTTCAAGATCCATAACACTTATTTTGCTGTCAGTAACTGAAAGAACTTGACCTTTCTTTTTTTCAACATAAGGTACTTCAAATCTTTCATGTCCTGGAACAACAAAAACTTTTTTGTTTCCGTTTAAAATTCCTACTGCTTCAATTCTGCATTTAGCATGACCATGTTTACCGGTTTTACTAATATCAACCTTTTTAACAATGTAAGATTGACCATCAAGTATAACACTTGTACCAACTTTTGCTTCAGTAGCACTAATAATCTTTAATACCATAAAAGAATATACAAAAAAAGCATTTATAAATATTCCTTTTAATGTCTGAATCTTTGTTTATTTAAAAGGAATGCTAGAGAATATGTTATTGTTAGATTAAAAATATAAAATCTTATTTTAAATTATATTCCTTTTTTTTAAATAAATTCTTGCTTCTTTTTTAAATTTTTTTTTGCCAAACATTCTTGAAAATAATGTTTTACTTGATTTTAACTGACTATTAATTAATTTTTTTTGGTCTACAAAAAAATTATTATTTTCTAATAATTTTTTAGCATAAAATTCAACATAATCTAAATCTGTTTTTAAATCCTGATTAATAATAATTGTGTTCTCTTTAACAGAATATTCTTTCATTAAATAAATATGCATTAAGATTCTAAATAGTTATTGATGTCATTCTTATACAGATTTGATTAAGTTAAGAATAGGAATTTAGTATTCAGGCATAGAAAAAATATTTATAAAAAATAAAGTTTATTCAAGAACTTTTTTTGTTAATGGTGAATCATATCCGTGATAAACAATTCCTAACTCTTTTCTTTTAGCCATGGTTCTGTTTCGTACTTTTTCAGAATCATGAATTCCTTTATAACAATAAACACATTTACTTTTAAATTCCATTACATGTTGAGGGTAATATAAAGTACAAGCTTCACATAAATATTTTTTAAATCCCATTTTACAAATCAAATACTCCGTCTTTTGTTAATGCTGCAAATCTTATCCCGATTGGTAGATTAATTAATGCAGAAATTAATGCCATATGCTCTTTTCCATTTCCAGATGCAATTGAACATGTTACTTCCATTCCGTCGAATTTTCCCTGTAATTTTTTTGAAAATTCTTCTTTAAGTTCTTTTAATTTCCCGTTCAAATCAACTCTAATAAATTCAAATTTTTTTGCATGTGTAAAATCTTTAGCGTTAGTATCCCCAACTAAAATAATTTTATCCCATTCTGCATGACTCATTAATCCTGAAACCTGAGCCCAAGTTCCTTCGCCTGATGATAGTAATGCAATTAATTCCATACTAGGAAACCCCTTGATTTTCCTCGTGCTCCTTCCTCGAAGCACTGAAGGGTAGCATCCTCTCTGAGCCTCTTAGGGATGCTACATAAATTATTTTTAATCATATTTTGAAATAACTAAAATTGATTTATAAGATTTATTGTGATAAAAAAATTACAATGTTTCAAGTTGCTTTTGCATTTCTCTAATTTGATTAAAACCACCTTGCCAAAAATCTTTGGAATGAATATCAACACCAACATCTTCTAAAATTTTTTGTGGATTCTGGCTTCCCCCAGCTTCTAAAATGTTTTCAATTTTTGGAATAAAACTTTTTCCTTCTTGTTTATATCGGTCATATAATGAAGTGGATAAAATTTCCCCAAAACTATAAGCATAACAATAAAATGGTGTATGAAATATATGAGGGATATATGACCATTCATATCTAAAATTAGAGTCAATTTCTAAACTATTGCCAAATTGTTCTTTTAATGTTTCAAAATAAATATCGCTTAATTTTTCAGCAGTAGTTCCCTTTTGAATTTCTTCATGTGCCAATTGCTCAAATTTAATAAAATATGCTTGTCTCATTATTGTTGCATAACTAGAACTAATTTTATCAATTAACATTTCTTTTCTCACTTGATTATTATTAGCTTCTTGAAATAATCTATCAAATAAAATCATTTCTGAAAAAGTTGAGGCTGTTTCTGCTAATGCTAATCCTGCTTGCTGAACACTTGCAGGTTTATTTTCTGCAAATAAAGAATGAATCCCATGACCTAATTCATGTGCTAAAGTAGAAATTGAATTAATTGTTCCATCATAATTTGTTAATATATAGGGAGAAACTTTGGGTGAAATAGTTGCACAAAATGCTCCGGAATTTTTTCCTTTTCTAGGATGTGAATCAATATGATTGTCATCAATAATTCTTTTAGCTTTTTCATGAAAATTACCTGAGAATCCATTAATTGTGTTAAGTACAATTTCTATTCCTTTATTAAAAGGGATTTTGGGTGCTTCAACCCTACTTATCGGAGCATAAATATCATATCTTCTAAGTTTTTGCATACCAAGAAGTTCAGCTTTGTATTTAAAAAAATCCTGAAAAATATTAGTATTTGCAGAACAAACCTCTAAAAGAGTTGAAACTGCTTTATCAGGAACATTATTGGATAAATTTCTTTGGGAGATTGGAGTAGCAAAACCTCTTCTTTTTGTCTCTTTATCCCAATCACTGCAAACAGCTTGATATATTACAAAAAGTTTTTCAATATTTTTTTTAAAAGGTTCAAAAAGTGCTTGGTAAGAGGCTTGTCGTTCTTCAGGTTTAACAGAGGTTCTATATTTATCTAAATCTGATCCTGTTTTAAAAATCTTGCTTCTTTTTGCTTCTTTAGGTTTAAATTTATATTCAAAATCATTTACAATCATGTCACGAAGAGAATTAACTACTGATATACCATTTGAATCTTTTTCACTAATAATCATCTCTTCAGATTGATTTAAAGTATATGTTGCATTATCCCTTGCTATGTGAAAATTATATTCTAAATCTGGAATAACACTAAAGAGCCTTTGAGCATTTTTATTGTCTAAAGTATCTAATCCTTCAACTTTTTTTCCTTTAATCCAATGTTCTAAATTAATTGCTTTTTCTTCACATAATAATCCTAATTGCTTATATCGTTCAAACATTTCACGAGCATTACTATCTTGAACATTTACATTTATCATTAAATGAGGCAAATAACCTAAATGATTAAGATCTTGCAATAAATCCTCTTGATATAAAATAATATTTCTAAATTCATCAGCAGACATAGAAGGAGATAAATTTGCAAGCATTATAGGAAATTGTTCTAATTTTCTTTCAATGAGAGAATAATGTTCATCAAATTTATCAACCGGCAAAATATCTTCTAAATTCCATCTTCTTTCCTGATTTGACATATTTTAAAAGAATATGATTGATTTATAATATTTATTGTGATAAATTTATAAGTAAAAAATACTTCTTGGAGAAATGAATGATAAAAGATTAGAAAGAATTTTATCTGAGTTAGAAAAAATTGAAAATATTAAAATTAAAAAACGAGAACATATTATTGAAATACAGGAAAATAAACAACCTCTGGTTGTCATATATCCGGTGCTTGAATGTTTTACATGGAAATCTAATAAACTTACTAAAAATGGTAATTATTTATTAAAAGGATTAAATGATTTACACTATCAAAAGATATCTGATTAACTATTTTAAAATTTCTTCATCCAGCAAATCTAAATCATATTTTAAACATTTTTTTTTGCATGAACCCCATCTTTGAAATTCTTCCTGAATTGTTAAAATATCATATGCTGTTTTTTTCGTTAAGGCAATATCAAATTTTGATTTAATATTTCTTTTTTTACGATAAACAGAAGCATCAATGGCGTAAATAATTTGACCGTATGTTTCATACTTATAAATCCCTGTATCTATTCCATATTCCTGAATTAATTGATTTATCCTTGAATTGGATATTTCGGACATAATATTAAAAAGATTCAAAGATTATAATTATTTCTATTTAACATTCATTTGCATTGATGTTTGATCTTCATAACATCCAAACGGCCAAACAATTTCACCAACACTACCAAGATTAATACTTGGTCCTAAACAAATTTTTACAACATATGTTCCAAATTGGGAAATTGTAAGATTTCCATAAAATTTTGTGTAATCTACAACTCCATTTGTTATTGGATGAGAAATTTCAGAATTTATATTTATTAATCTTGTAATTCCAAGAGTTCGAACAAATGCTCTATCCTGAGGATTAAATCTTACCGGATTATTTGAACTATCAACAGCATAAAAAGTAATATTTGTTGTTGGATTATCAGTATAAATATTTTGTGAACCAACTTCTATGACTAATTTGTCTATCCCTTGCCGATATTCCCTTATTTGAGGAGTTGAAGGTTGAGGGGGAATAGGATTTGAATCCGCAGGAGCAGAAATAATCTCTCCAGTATTATTTACTTCAACAGGTTTAGAATCTTTTATGAAATATTGAGATACAAAAATAATTATTAATACTCCAAATAAAATCAATAACCACTTAAAATATTTCATCTTTATTTTTAATCCTCTTTTAATAAAATTATCTCTTAATATTAAAAACCTTTCTTAAATCTTAAAATTAAATAATATCCTCTCTTTTTGCAAAAAAACGTTTATCAGTTAATAATCCCGTGTAAAGTTTATTAAAAATTGTATCAACAAATATGAAATCTGCCATTTCATAAATAAATTTAGTCCCTAAACCAAAACCAATTTGCTTTTCACTAGAATATGTTTTATTCGGATGAAAAACTCTTGATTCCCAGCATTGTTTTACATCTTCTCTTGTAAAATAAACCCCTCCATCAAAATAACTTATACCCAATAATTTCGAAGACAACATCAATTCAACTTCTAGAGGTTCATTGTTAAAACTGTAAAAATTTCCATTCTTTAGAGGTTCTAATAAAAAATTGAAAACTGCTGTATTTACTAGAATATCCTGTTGATTATAAAAAGGTTTAATTTTTTCAATAAATAATTGTTTGGCAATTTTTCTTATGCAACCAATATCCGGAGTTTTAGGGTAAGTAAAATTCTCTAAAGAAACATTTTTAGAATTAAATGTTTTAAAAAAGTTATCAATTGAAATTAAATTATTCATAATTTTAAAAAATTATAATTAGCTTTTATATTTAATGTAAATGTTAAAATCACTTCATAACAAGATTTATAAAGCTAAAATCTCTCAAGAATTTAACCGATTGAACCAAATCGTTTAATGAAAAAAATTCTTTTATTCATTAGGCGCATAAATTGGGAGGTTACAAAGAAGATGGCTTTACAAGAAGACGTAACAAATGCATTAAAAGAACTTAGAAAAGAAAATGTTAGAAAGTTCGATCAATCAGTAGACTTAATTATTAATTTACAAAAATTTGATATTAAAAGAAGTGCGGTTAATTTATTTGCTTTTGTTCCAAATCAAATTAAAGAGAAAAAAATTGCAGCGTTCTTAGAAGGTCAAAGTGATTTAATTGATACAATTACTAAAGAAGATTTCAAGAAATATAATGATAAAAAAGTATTAAAAAAATTAGTTGAAAAATATGATTTCTTTATTGCTCAAGCAAGCGTTATGCCTAAAGTTGCTACTACTTTTGGTAGAGTTTTAGGTCCAACAGGTAAAATGCCTTCTCCACAATTAGGAATTATTCTTAATCCTGATGAAAAAACAATTAATGAATTAAAGGAAAAGATTAATTCAAGTGTTAAAATTAGAGCTAAAGAATCAAGTATTAAACTTGCAATTGGCAAGCAAAGTATGAAGGATGAAGCGATTGTTGAAAATGTTATGTCAATATTTAATGCTGTATTAAAAGAGCTTCCAAGAAATATGGAAAATGTAAAAAATGTTGAATTAAAATTCACTATGACTAAACCAATTAAAATTAAGGTAAGATAAAATGAAAGTTAAAAGAGAAACACCAATTCCTGAAAATAAGATTAAAGCAGTAAAAGAATTAATTGATTTGATGAAGGTTAAAAAAACAGTTCTTCTTGTTTCGATTAAAGATATTCCCGGTTCACAATTTCAGGAAATTTCAAAAAAGATGAGGAAAAAAGCAATTGTTAAAGTTCCTAAAAAAAATTTGATATATAGAGCGATTGATGAATCTAAAAATGAATCATTAAAAGAATTTAAAAATCAAATTAAAGAAGATTTTTGCTTATTATTCTCTGATGATGATAGTTATGATTTAGCAGCAGATTTGTTAAGTAAAACTAGTCCATCTAAAGCTAAAGCTGGACAAATTGCATTAACAGATATTGAAATCCCAGCAGGACCTACAGATTTAGTTCCTGGTCCGGCAATTAGTGAATTAGGTGCAGTTGGTATTCAGATTCAAATTAAAGATGGTAAAATCGAAATTAAAGCTCCAAAAGTTATAGCTAAAGCAGGAGAACCAATTAGTGAAAAAGCTACAGGAATTATGGCTAAATTAGATATTAAACCATTTAAAATTGGTTTTATTCCGGTATGTGCTTATGATTTAAAAAGTAATAAATTATATTTAGAGATTAAAATTGATCAAGAGGGAGCTTTAAAGGATTTAGTAAATAATTATCAAAAAGCTTTAGGTTTTGCTGTAAATGTTGGATATTACAGTGATCAAACAATTAAATTAATGGTTCAAAAAGCTGCAAGGCAAGAAAGAAGGTTAATCAGAGTTATTTCTGGTGAACCTGAAGAAGTTGTACAAGTAGCTGAAGAACCTAAAGAAGTAAAGAAGGAAGAGCCAAAAGTTGATGCTTCGGCTGGACTTGCTTCATTATTTGGTTAAATCACAAATCATACTCAATCAATAAATGATAGAGAGGAATTAAAATAAAATGGAAAACATATACGCTGCACTTTTGTTGCACAAACTAGGAAAAGAAATTAACGAAGAAAGTTTGAAAAAAGTTGTAGTAGCTGCTGGTGCAAAGACTGATGATTCAAAAATTAAGTCTCTTGTTACGAGTTTGAAAGGTGTTGACATTGGTCAAGAACTTGAAAACGCTAGTATTGTTTCTGCAGCTCCGGCTGGTGCAAGTGCACCTACTGAAGTGAAAAAAGCTGAAGAACACAAAGAAGAAAAGAAAGTAGCTGCGGCTGAAGGCTTGTCTGCATTATTCGGTTAAAAATATTTTTTTTTATTTTTTTATATCGGCAGACAAGTTTAAACTTTCAATAGTTTGAACTTTTAATAAGAGACTTAGTGAGAATGAGATAAAATATCTGCCAAAGAAGTTTTTTTGAAAATTAAAATGAGTATTGAAATACAAGATTTAAGGATTGCTCATGCAAATGAAAGTTTAATGGCTGTTAGTAAAGGTTTAGAGATTAATTCAGAGGATATTGTTTTATCTATTGGAGGTTCAGGAGATTATGCTTTTATGTTTTTAAAAGATGGTGCTAAAAGAGTTTATGTTAAAGATGTTCATGCTCCTCAAATTGAATATATTAAAAAAAGGGTTGAAGCTTTAAGAAAAGGGAATTTAGAAGATTTTACAGCAGTTAATGTTAAGGATAATGGTTTTTACCATAAGTTTTCTGAAAGTCCTAAAATACAAAGAGATAATTACTTTAATCAAGAAGAAAATTATCAAAAAATTTTAAATAATCTTGATCGATTAGTTATATTAGAATCCGGGAATATATTAAAGAATGATGAGGGAATTCTTTTTTCTAAGATTTATTTATCTAATGCTACTAGTGCAATGAATGGTGTTAAATTAGAACATATGCGTCAACAATTTTTAAAGATTAATAAAAAATTATTAAGTAAAGGCTTATTTTATATCTCTGCCGGAAGACATCATTTTCTAAAAGATTGGTGGCAAAATGATTATGTTTCTGGAATTTTTTTGACAGATAAAGGAATTGATGCAATTAATAAAGAAATCCCGAAAGATTTAAGGGTTGATAAAAGATTAACTCAAATAGCAAGAATGAATGAGATTAAACCTTGGTCTCCGATTGTTTTTAAGAAGATAAATTAAAAAGTTAGGTGTTCGGAACTTACCTAATCCTCTAATATTAATGAAGAAGTTTTATTCTCAAATCCGTTATAATTAATTATCTAGTAGTAACAAATAGGAAGATTTATAAAGTTTAATTTTTTGAAAAATGTATGGGAGCAATATCGGGAAAAACATACTTAACTAGAATCCCTCATGAAAGAGGAGAAATTACTTTTCAGCATCCTTCATTTAAGGGAACTTATGGAAGTCTTGCTCAGCAAATAGATGCAGATGGGTTACAAAGACCAACTTCAGCTCAAACAGCTTCATTAGTTTACGATGCTTTTCAAAATCCAAAAGGAAAATATGAAACTGAAATTCAAAAAATTTTAAAAGATTTTTGGTTAGTGGAATTTAACGGAAACTTATATTTACCTAAACATAAGGGTAAAGAAGTTCACAATGGAGTTATTGTTGAAGCTAATCCTACAATAGAAAACGGAAGATTAGTAATGGATAGAAAAGCTTTGACTGAAAGACTAAAGAAAAATGATCCAAGTGTAAAATTTGTACCTTTTGGCTATGCAGTTGGTGAACAATCAACTTATGCATTAGCTAAGAATCCTTACATTATTGCAAGATATGGAGAAGTTGGAGCAGATAAAATTGCTTATTTAGCTTCAAAATACAAAAGAAATCCAATAGTTTGGAGTTTTGAATCTGTTGATTCTGAGATTGTTAGAATGTCTGCCTTGGACGACTGCTGGTACTTCGACGGCATGTGGCTTAATGTTGGTGGCGACGGCTGGAATGATTGTAGCATTGGTTTTGCTTTTGGGGTAAAAAAGTAATATTGCTCGCCTGCAAAAAAGTTTAAATCAACTAGTTCGCTAAGCGACTTCGAAATTTTTTGATTTTTTCTATTTAGATAAATTTCAAGCAAAGAATTTTTAGATGATTCATTTATGCTTTCTTTGTTCTGGAAAAGTTTTACATTTTGTTTTTAAGAAGATAAATTAAAAAACTATTTAAATATAAATAAAATTAATAGAAGATGATTAATCCAAGAAATCAATATATTTTAGGGATGTCCAAATTTCTCGATGATAAGGAATTGTGGGAAAAGCATTATGATTATTTAGTAGATAAAGAATTGGAGTTAAGGAAGAATATTTATGGAGAAACACCTGAATTAATATTTTCCCAAAAATTTAATTTCGGCAACTTATGAACAAATAAGATGTGATTTTTTAACGGTCACTGATAAAAATTCTAAAAGAAACTTAAAAACACTTCTTGGAATTTTGAATGTGAAATCCAAAGGTACGAAATTATAACACTAACAATCTTTTTTATCACCCTAATATTTATAACTGATTATAAATTTTTTATTAAATATTTAGAGGTGCAAAAAAATATGAATTGGTCATTATATAAAGAAGGTGAATTTTTGAAGCCATTAACTTTTTCAAACGGAAAAAATCAGGAAGATGTTGTTAATGAAGTTCTTGAAGCGGTGAAAAGAGGAAAAAATATTATTTTTATTCATGGTGTTTGTGGAACCGGTAAATCTGGGATAGCTTTAAATATTGCAAGAAGTCTGGGCAAGACTTCTATTATTGTTCCCGGTAAAAATTTACAAGAGCAATATAAAGAAGATTATACTGAAAAAAAATATCTTTTGAAAGATAATTCTAATGAAAAATTAAAAATTAGTGTTATTACTGGGAGAAATAATCATAAATGCAAGTTTTTAGAGGATAATAAAAATGCTATTCCTATTATAAAAAAAGAAATTAATTCTAAACTTCATGATATTTTTGCAGGAAAAAATGATGAACTTAAAAAAATTATCGGTGAGGATATGTCGGCGGATAATTATAATCTTCCTTGCAAAATTGAAATTAAAGAAAAAAATTGGAACAAAATCAAGGAATATTTAAAGAAAAATAAAAATGTTGATTATACTGATTTTAATGAGATAAAAGATGTTACGAGGGCATCTGTTGCAGGGGTTTGCCCTTATTGGAGTCCGGTTTTGCCTGAAATGTATGAACTTAAAAGTTTTAGTGATTTAAAAAAAAGAAAATATATGGGTCTGCGTAATACAAATTTTATTTTTCATCAAGGTAAAGATGGTTGTAAATTTTACGAGCAGTTTAATTCATATTTTAATTCTGATGTTATTGTTTTTAATTCGTTAAAGTATAAGCTTGAATCTGCTTTGAATAGAAAACCTTTAACTGAAGTAGAAATTATCGATGAGTGTGATGAATTTTTGGATAGTTTTGCTAATCAAAGAATGTTGAATTTAGATTGGTTGCAGAATTCTTTGGTTCATTTAATTACTTCTAATGAAAAAACACAAGAAGTTATTAAAGAAATGCTGGAGATTACAAAACAGTTAAAAAGAGATGATAAAATTAATGATGCTCTTAGATCAGGGGAAATAATTCAGATTAAATCGACGGGTATTTATGATTTACTTAAGATTTTATTAAATAACAATCAATTTTTTGAGGAGTTTGACGAGGAAAATTATTTATTTGATGCTATTGAAACAGCTAAAATGTTCGATGGTTTTTTTGATGAGACATATATTACTGTTAGCCGAAGAGAGGAAAATTTGATGTTTAGTATTGTTACTACGAATTTGGCTAAAAAATTTAAGGAGATGGTTGAGAAAAATAAAATACTAGTTTTAATGTCCGGGACATTACATTCTAAAGAAGTTTTAAAAAATATTTTTGGGCTTAGTGATTATGAATTAATTGAAGCTGAGACCAGCCAGCAAGGACAAATTACTATTAAAAGAACCGGATTAGAAATGGATTGCAAATATTCAAATTTTTCAAACGGGGCTTTTACAAGAAAAGATTATCTTAAAGCATTTGATAAATGTGTTGAGGTTGCTAAAAAACCTGCTTTAATTCATATTAATGCATATACGGATTTACCTACGAAGGAGGAAATTGCAGATTATAATTTGCATAATTTAATTTCCAGAGAAGAATTAAGGGAGTCTCAAAAAGAGGATAAAACCGGTATAAAAGTTAGAGAATTTAAAAATAAAGAAATTGATGTATTTTTTTCTACAAGATGTGCAAGGGGTATTGATTTTCCTGGGGAAGAATGCAATAGCATTGTTTTTACAAAATATCCAAATCCAAATGTTCAGGATGCATTTTGGAAAATTTTGATGAGAACTCAACCTTCGCATTATTGGGATTTTTATAAGGATAAAGCGTTGAGGGAATTATGGCAAAAGATTTATCGTGGTTTAAGATTTACTGAAGATCATGTTTATGTTTTGAGTCCTGATTCAAGAGTTCTTGAGCAGTTTGAGAAGAAGTAATTAATAATTCAAATAGAACTATTACAAAAGATACTTTTTTAATTGAATTTTTAGTAATTTATATATGAATTATGACATAATTTTTATTTTGGGAGAGAAGTATTTTGATCATCCACTTTGTGGTGTTGCGATTTTGAAAAGGTTACTTGAAAAAAAGGGATATAAAGTCGGAGTTATTGAAATTCCAAAAACATCGTCAGATATAACAAAGCTTGGTAAACCGAATTTGTTTTTTGGGATAGGTTCCGGGGCAATTGATTCAATGCTTAGAAATTATACTGCTTTAAAAAAAGAAAGAACATGGGAGAAAGATAAATATAAAAAAGAACTTCCTGATCGTGCTGTTACAGTTTATTCTAATTGGGTTAAAGAAAAATACAAGGGAACAAAATTAATTATTGGCGGGGTCGAAGCATCTCTTCGTCGTTTTACTCATTATGATTATTGGGATAATAAATTGAGAAAATCAATTTTAATGGATACTCGTGCTGATATTTTAGTTTACGGTTATGGAGAGAAACAAATTTTAGAAATTGCTTTAAGAATTAAAGAAGAAAAAAGTTTAGAAGGAATCCCCGGAACTTGCATTAGGGTTAAGGAACTTCCAAATGATTTTATTGTTTTGCCTAGTTATGATGAAGTTGTTAAATCAAAAGAAAAATTTTGTGATATGCAAAATATTATTAGTTCAAACAAAAATTTAGCACAAAAAACTGATAATTTTTATATTTTGCAGTATAAATTCCCGAAATATCTACCAAGTGATTTAGATGAATATTATGAACTTCTTTTCAAGAGGGATGTTCCTGAAAATATGAAAGGGTTTGAATTTAGTGTTGTTACTCATCGTGGTTGTATTGGTAACTGCAATTTTTGTTCTTTGAAGTTGATGTCTGATGAAAAGATTGTTTCAAGAAGTGAGGAATCAATTATTCGGGAAATTAAATATATTACAACTTTGCCTCATTTTAAAGGAAATATTGATGATTTGGGCGGACCTTCTGCGAATATGTATGGAATGGATTGTGCAAAATGCACAAATAATTGCATTGATTGCAATAAACTTAATCGTTCGCATTCTCGTTTAATTAATTTAATGAAAGAATTGCGTAAAATAAAAAATGTGAAGAAGATTTTTGTAAGAAGTGGTGTAAGGTATGATTTAGCTACTGATGAGTATCTTAATGAATTAAAAAATCATATTTCCGGAAACTTGAAAATTGCTCCTGAACACGTTGGAAAAGAAACTTTAAAAGCTATGAATAAGGACAAGGGTAACCTTGATGAGTTTATTTTGCGATATAAAAAACTTGATTGCGGGGGACTTTCGTTTTATTTTATGGTTGCTCATCCCGGAACAACTCAAAAGGAAGCTGAAATTCTTGCTAAAAAAATTAAGGAATTAAAAAATAGCGAGTCTATTCAGATTTTTACTCCGACTCCTATGACTTATTCTACTTGTATGTATTATACTGAATTAGATCCAAAAACAAAGAAGAAAATTTATGTGGCGAAAAGTTTTGCAGAAAAAAAGGACCAACGACGAGCGATAAAGTTTGATAAAATAAAAGATTTTGAATAATAGATTTACTTTCAAAAAGATTTAAATACAAAATATCTTTAAAGTTTACATGGGGTGTAATAAATTAATTATTTTTATAAGTTTAATGTTAGTAACTGGTGTTATTATTGGTTTAGCTGTTCCTAATCCTGGTCATAATTCTGATATTGTTGAATTTTCTTTAGGGGGGTCGAGAATGACTCTTCAACAGGCAATTAATGGTGAAAAATTTTTAACTTCTTTGCCTGGAACTGTTGCAGATATTGTTCCACAAAATAATGGTCATACTGCAAAAGATATTTGGGTTTCTGTTAACGGTGTTGAAAGAACTTTAGAAGATTCATTAAAAATGAATAAGGGTCTTTGTGGGAGTTCTGCAGTTGCTTATTCCGGAAAAAAAGATCCAGGTCATTTAGCTTCTGAGATTAAAATGACTATTGAGGATAATGAGATGACTTTACAAAATGCAATTAATGTTGGAAAATTTTGTGCAGTATGGACTCCAAGTGCATGGGGTGGTTGTTCAGCTTCTTGTGGTGGTGGAACTCAAACTCGTACAGTTAGTTGCACAAGGGGAGATGGTACTCCATTAAATGAAATTTATTGCACAGATACTAAACCTGCTTTAAGTCAAAGTTGTAATACTGGTGATTGTGCACCTCCACCATCAAATGATGTATGCGGACAACCAGTTGTAGCTGGAAGATATAATTGTAGGTGGTCTGGAATTCCAGGAAATCCTTCAAGTTCTGTTTATGCCTGTGAGCATTCTTCTGGAACTTGTAATCATGGATTATATTGTCCAGGACAAACAACTACTTGGTGCAGTGGAAGAAATACATATTCAATTACTTGTTCATGTTCTTTTAATTGGTAATTTTACTTTCTATAAAGCCAAAACTTACATAAAATTTAAAAATGTGTAATTTATTTATTTTTAACATGATAAAAGGAAAATATAATCTTAATGTAGAATTTGCTAATGGAACAAGAAGAACACAAGGTATCGGAAATTTTACTTTGGTTTATTTTAGTCCTTTAGAAGATGAAAGAAAAAAAATTCAGGAAAGAATTAATGGGTTATTTGAAGATTCTTTTGAAAATTATTTGAAGGAAGAAGAAGGTTTGGGATATGATTTTGGTGATTCTAAAGGATGTATACCTTATGCTTTATTTATAAGAAAAAATTTAGGGCTTTTAGCATTATCTACGCAACCAGCAAGACCTTTAGAATTAAAGGCACAAATTAGTGGAGATTTAGATGAAATTATTAATCTTGAAAGATTAGATAATTATTTAGAGAATGGTTATGTTTCTAAGAATGAGTATGTTTTAATTTAATAATAATTATAAATGCATTAATTTTGTTGCTTATATGATTCATGGAAAATACCAAAATGTTGATGTTTTTCATTCAGGTCATTTTGATCAATTTAGTCAAGGGAATTTTGATTTTAAGTTTAAAAGATATCAAGGCTCTAATTTAAATGATATTAAGAGAAGAATTGATTCCTTATTTATAGTTTCTGAGAATAATTATTTTTTTGTTTATGAAGGTTTAAATTTATTTTCTTTTTCAAAAGATAGTATTAGATTTATTAGAAAATTATCTGAGGAAATTACTCCACGAGTTGACTTGATTAAAAAAAATTCTTTGTTTTATGTTTGTTTAGATATCGATATTTATTGTAGTTCAAGGGATGTATTACTCGATGAGATTTTGGATGTTCATGCTTTGCATGATTTTTTAGAAACAGGAAAAGTTAAGTAAAAAAATAAAAAGAATAAATTGTTTTGCACAAGATTATTGAGTTTGGATTTTTACGCCAAGTTCTTCTAATCTTTTTAGATGTGCTTGCATTATTATTTCGACATTTTGCATCATTTTAAACATTTCATTTCGTTCATTAACTAATGTGTTTAATGCACCTTTGTGAAAACCAATTTCTTCTTCTCTTGACATTTGAGGCATTTTTTCATTTGTTTGTTTTCTTTGCGGTGTTGATGCTTTTGAAGAATTCAATGCTCTTTCTAAGCTATCATTGTTGTTTATTTCCATGTAAAAATATGATGATGGAGTGTTATTAAATGTTTTGGAGTTAGAGGCTTTGTAGAAAGTTTATTTTTTGTTTATTAAATTTTATAAATCCCCTCTATAAATTTTTGCTAAAGCAAAAAGACCCGCCCTTAAAAATATTTGAATTTCCAAGAAATTAGTATAAAATTCAAAAATTATTTTTTACTTTCTACAAAGCCGGAGTTAGAAGACAAATGATAAGAGTAAATTTTTAAACTTTGTATATTAACATAAGTTATGAATTTTGAAAAAAATGAGTGGGATTTTACTTCTTTGACAAAAGAAAAAAATTTTGAAGATAAGAGGATAGATTGGCAAAAAGCAACAAAAAATTTTATTTCTAAATGGAAAGGCAGAACTGATTATTTAGAGGATGTTTTAGTGTTAAAAGAAGCTTTAGATGATTATGAATTATGGAAAAGAGATTATGGTGCTGAATATGATGAAATATTCTTTTATTGGTTAAAAACAAAAATTGATGAGAATAATTCAGAGATTAAAGCGAAGTTTAACAGCGTTGAAGAATTTGCAAAAAAAATAGAAAATGATATGGCTTTTTTTGTTTTGAATATTGCTAAAATTTCTAAAAAAAATCAGAAGATTTTTTTGAATAGCGATGTATTAAATGAATATAAACATTTTTTAGAAAAATTATTTGCTGAATCAAAATATTTACTTAGTGAGAAAGAAGAAAAAATTTTAAATTTAAAGTCTGCTAGTTCATATTCTTCCTGGGTTAAAATGACTTCCGGATTTTTATCTAAAGAGGAAAGAAAGGTATTTGATGAAGAGGGTAAGAAAGTTTTGAAAAGTTATTCTGAGTTATCAAGTTTAATTAGCAGTAAAAATAAAAAGGTTAGGGATGAAGCAGGTAAAGCGTTAAATGATATTTTAGAGAAATATGTTGATGTTGCGAAAGAAGAGCTAAATGCTATTTTAGCAGACAAAAAAATTAATGATGAATTAAGGGGAATGAAAAGACCGGATTTTGCAAGGCATTTGTCTGATGATATCGATTCAGAAGTTGTTGATGTTTTGATTAAATCTGTTTCTTCAAAATTTTATATTTCCAGAAGATATTATGAATTAAAAGCTAAATTGTTAGGTCAAAAAAAATTAGAATATCATGAAAGAAATGTTGAGTATGGGAAAGTTGTTAAGAAATTTAGTTATGATGATTCTTGTTTATTGGTTGAGAATGTTTTTGGTAAATTAGATAAGAAATTTGTTAAGATATTTAAAAATTTTATTGATAATGGTTTAATTGATGTTTATCCTCGTAAAAATAAGCATTCCGGGGCTTTTTGTGTTCATTTTCTTAAAAAACAACCCACTTATATTTTATTAAATCATACCGATAAATTACATGATGTTTTGACTTTTGCTCATGAGCTTGGGCATGGAATTAATAATGAGTTAATGAAAGAAAAGCAAAATTCTTTGAATTTTAATACGCCTTTGGTTACTGCTGAAGTTGCAAGTACTTTTATGGAAAATTTTGTTTTAGATGAACTTATGAATAATGTTGATGATGAAGTGAGGTTGTCTTTAATGATGAATCAGTTAAATGATGATGTTTCTACAATTATCCGACAAGTTGCTTGTTATATGTTTGAACAGGAACTTCATAAAAATTTTAGGGAGAAAGGTTATTTATCTAAGGAGGAAATTGGTAAATTATTTACCAAGCATATGAAAAATTATATGGGGGATTTTGTTGAACAATCAAAAGGAAGTGAAAATTGGTGGGTTTATTGGAGTCATATTAGAAATTTTTTTTATAATTATTCTTATGCATCAGGTTTATTGATTTCTAAATCTTTACAAGGTTCAGTTAAAGAAAATCCTAAATTTATTGAAAATGTTAAGGAATTTTTGTCAACCGGGGGTTCAAAATCTCCGAGAGATATTTTTGAAAAAATTGGAATTAATATTGCTGATAAAGATTTTTGGGATAAAGGTCTTGAGGAAGTTGAGAGATTATTAAATGAGACAGAAAAGCTGGCTAAGGAGTTAGGGAAGATTTAATTTTTTTTATGATAAATTTTTAAGTTATTGATTGTTAAGAATATTGAAATAAAAATGAATAAAATAATTGTTTTTGATAATAGAAAAATAAGGAGAATTTGGAAAGAAGATAAATGGTTTTATTCTATTGTGGATATTGTGGCAATTTTGACTGAAAGTACTATTCCAAAAAGATATTGGGCTGATTTAAAGATAAAATTAAGAGAAGAAGGTTTTGAAATGTACGATAAAATCGTACGGTTGAAACTAGAAGCTACAGATGAAAAAATGCGTGAGACAGATTGTGCAAATAAAGAAACAATCTTTAGAATTATTCAGTCGATTCCTTCAAAAAAAGCAGAGCCTTTTAAGTTATGGCTCGCAAAGGTTGGCAGTGAAAGAATTGATGAAATAGAAAATCCTGAAATTTTTAATCCCTTTTCATCACATATTCAAATTGTGTAAGTAAATACAAATTTTCTTTTTTGAGTATTTTAAATCCATTCTGGATAAAAAATTCAATTCCTTGAAAGTTATCTATTGAAACATCAAGATTCATGCTTGCTTTTTTTGTTTCAGCTTCTACTTGTTTTAGTAAAAAATGTCCTAAATCTCTATTTTGATATTTTGGATCTATTCTAAAATTTTTTATTTCAATATTTTTTTTATTTAAGTATTGAAAGATTGCATCTCCGATTACTTTTCCTTTTGATATTGCGATTATTGGAATATATCTTCCTGATTCAATTCTTTCTTTGCATTTACCGAAAAGCCAATCTTTGTAATTTGGATAGTATTGAGGCTGTTTTTTCATAAAGTTAAGAAGCAATGATAAATCTTTTTCATCTTGAATTGTTGTAATTGTTAATGTTTGCATATTACAATTGAATAATTGGATTTTAAAAAAGTTTAGGATTTAAATTCCCAAAATCCTAATTTTCCGTTTGCTTTAATTGGTTGAATTCTTTTTGCATTTTGCAATAAAAAACTATATTTTCCCCAAGAAGTATCTGCTAAATGTTTATCTCTGTCTTTTTTATGTTCTATTTCATTTTCATATTTTTTGACATTAATTAATTCAGCTTCTCCTATGATCATTCCAACAGGCAATTTATCAAAACCGAATTTTTTCATTGCTTTTGAATCCGGAATTTTTGAAGCATGGATTAAGAATTTTCCTCGAAATTTGGTATTCCAATTTCTTAGTTCAATTGTTTTTTTTCCTGAAACAACGAGTTCTGCAAAAGGTTGTTTTAGCGATAAAGTTTTCATTATCTAAAATTTTTCTTTCTGGACCAGTTAATTAAAAATAAAATTCCTATTAAAAATGCTATACCTGAAATTTGTATTACCCACGCTAAGTAATACCATTCAAAGCCTGTTTTAATTGCTGTTATTAAAACAAGGATAAAATATAGAATTCCTGCCAGAATAAATGTTATCCCTCCGACGATTTCATGTTTCCAAGAGATTAATAAAATCCCGATTAAAATAAATACCGGAATATTATGCATAAATAGTCCTAACATTATTTGCCAAAAACCTGATTCTGATGAGAATACGTCCAGTGACATTAATGCTAAAAATGTTATGAATAAGATTGATAATATTCTCGGTGTCCAATAAAGAGATTTGCTAATCTTTTTTGCCATTATATAAATATTGTAGGTGATTAGGTAAGTTCCGGACTAATCACGCCTCCGTTTAATACAAATATCAATTAATAATTTAAATACATTTTTGTTTCTATTATTAAATCTAAATTCCATTTCTTTTAGATATAATGGATAATTT